>Ga0137308_100118_pt1 | contig 141788 bp, 131 predicted proteins | sample Inofrocosms_June_FD_97181 | JGI IMG/M metagenome (GOLD analysis project Ga0137308, IMG submission 97181) | Mouse cecal microbial communities from Vienna, Austria - N-Acetylneuraminic and N-Acetylglucosamine D2O microcosms_June | ecosystem: Host-associated > Mammals > Digestive system > Large... | reverse complement strand
GTAATCCAGGGTATCCCTCAGTATTACATACATGGCCTGGTCAATATTTTGGAATGCCAGGGTACGGATTTCTTCAAGGTTCGGCGCCGTGTTCCTATGGGGTTCTATATAATCCGCAATATATACGATTTTTTCCAAAAGAGCCATGTCAGCCCGCCCAGTGGTATGGAAAGCAATGGCGTCCAGAATCTCCTCTTCTGCCACTCCATATTTCTCACGGGCAAGGTATGCTCCTACTTTTGCATGGAGCAAAAAGGGGTTGTCCTCTTCTGACTTGCTAATGGAGATACTGTTTTGTTGGCAGATTTTTATCTTTTTTGTATCGGAAACACACTTTGCACAGTCATGAAGAAGACCTGCAGTCTGTGCTTTTTCCATGTCATATCCGTAACGCATCGCCAGAGCAGCGCAGGTGTAGCGTACCCCCAGCGTATGCTCATAACGGTCCTCATCTAATTTTTTTTTCAATTTGTGCTGTATTTTTTTTAAATGGTAGCGCCCCATATCTTACCTCCTAAAGCTTTGGCATATGGTCTGATATCATCCATACGAAAGTATTTTGCGTGGCTTATGCAAAGATATGCGCATTTATGAGCTGTAAAGATGATGAGTATAAATATATTTTGCCACATCGCTTGGCATATAATATCTAAGGGAACGCCGCTGGCTGATATGCTCCCGGAGAGCTTCGGAAGAAATTTCGATGTTGGGCGTATCCAGTTTTTGTATTTGTCCGTGGTATTTTTCTGTAAGATATGCAATCTGGGAATCCATGTCTTTTGTTCTTACGTCATTCCGCACAGCAACTAAAATTGTACATAAGTCGCAGATTCCCTGCGGCTCTTTCCAGCTCTCAAATGCAAAAAGGGAATCTGCTCCCATAATAAAATAGTAATCTGTGTCAGGATTTTCACGGGTAAGGCGCGCCAGGGTTTCTCTTGTATAAGTGTAGCCGTTCTCATGGGTTTCTTCTAATGACAGGACAAAATGAGGATTGTCTGCGATAGCCAGCGCTACCATGTCAATCCTCTCCTGCGTAGAAGCCCGCCCGTTCCGCTCTTTTTTGTGGGGCGGGTTACCGGAAGGCATAAACAGCACGCAGTCCAGTCCAAACTGCTGATAGGCATTTTCTCCCAATATCAGATGTCCGATATGGATGGGGTCAAAAGTGCCTCCCATAATTCCTACTCTTCTGCGGGAATCTTTACTCATAATTTTTCCTCACTTTACAGTGGCAGCATGATTTTTTTCTTGTCCCCTTTGCCGGGTTTGTATAGGACAATTTTCTTGCCGATAACTTGTACAACCTGGGAACGGGTGCGTTCAGCTACTATTTCAGCCAATGCTTTAGGATCATCCAGACAGTTTTTTAGTACGTTTAGTTTAATCAGTTCCCGGGCTTCCAGTGCTTCGGAAATTGCGTGTGTAATTTCCGGAGTCAGACTTCCTTTTCCAATCTGAAAAATGGGTTCCATAGTCATTGCCAGGCTTTTCAGATAGGCTCTCTGTTTGCTTGTCATGTTTTTCCCTCGTTTCTATCTTACTTATAATAATCAAACGCCAGTCCGTACATGCGGACAGTGTCGCCTTCCTGAATGCCTGCTGTTTCCAGCTCATCCAGGATTCCTGTTTCTTTTAAGAATTTCTGGAAAAAAGCAAAGCCTTTTTCAGAATCAAGATTTGTATAACCCAGCATTTTTTCTATCTTGGGCCCCTCGACAATATAAGTATTCTCTTCTTCGGTTGATTTTTCTACCGTATAAGGCAGATTACTGTCAATTGCCATATCTTCCGGAAAGAATTCTTGCTCGAATACTACTGTTTCCTGTGGGAGATTGTCCAAAATTTCCCGTACCTGGTATAAAAGTTCTTTTAGTCCTTTGCCGCTGACGGCGGAAATGGCGAGTACTTTTACTCCCTTTGGCTCAAACTCATCCCGGATACGCTGAATCGGATCCTCGTCTCCAACATAAAGAGCATCAATTTTGTTGGCGGCAATGACCTGTGGACGTTCGGCGATTTCAGGATTGTATGCCCGCAGCTCTTCGTTAATTTTATAAATGTCGTCAACAGGGTCACGGCCTTCGGTGGATGCTGCATCTACCATGTGGATGATGACCCTGGTACGTTCGATGTGGCGGAGAAATTCGTGTCCCAGTCCGACGCCTTCGGAAGCGCCTTCAATCAGTCCGGGGATATCTGCAATGATAAATCCCCTTCCCCCCTCCAAGTCTACAACGCCCAGATTCGGGTTAAGGGTTGTAAAATGGTAGTTCGCGATTTTGGGCTGTGCATTTGTTACACGGGAAAGCAAGGTGGATTTTCCTACATTCGGAAATCCTACAAGCCCTACATCCGCAATCACTTTCAGCTCCAGGTTTACCCAGAGCTCCCGGGCGCTTTGGCCTGGCTGGGCATATTTGGGCGCCTGCATCGTTGCTGTAGCATAATGCATGTTTCCCTGGCCGCCTCTTCCACCCCTTAGGATGACCTGGCGGCTATTCCCGCCGGACATATCTGCAATTACTTTGCCTGATTCTGATTCTTTGATTATTGTTCCTTCAGGCACTTTCAGAATCAGGTCATTGCCGTTTTTTCCGTGGCAGCGTTTCTTGTTTCCCGGTTCACCGTCGCCGGCACAAAATTTTCCGCGGTGCCGGTAATCAGCGAGAGTCGTCATGCCTTTATCCACTTCAAAGATAATATCTCCGCCTTTTCCGCCGTCTCCGCCGTCAGGACCGCCTGCCGGAACGTACAGCTCCCGCCGGAAGCTTACATGGCCGTCTCCGCCTTTTCCTGAGCGGATAAAGATTTTGGCTCTGTCTGCAAACATACATAATCTCCTTCTATATAAAAGGGCTTCAAACCAAATTGATTTGAAGCCGCATCTGCTTACTCTGAAACCGGAACGATAGAAACCTGTTTCTTATCTCTTCCTTTTCTCTGGAATCTTACAACGCCGTCAACTAAAGCATATAAAGTATCATCGCCGCCGCGTCCAACATTAACGCCCGGATGAATCTTTGTTCCGCGCTGCCTGTAAAGAATATTTCCAGCCTTTACGAACTGTCCGTCAGCTCTCTTTGCTCCTAATCTTTTTGACTCAGAATCTCTGCCGTTCTTTGTAGAACCAACACCCTTTTTATGGGCAAAAATCTGAAGGTTCATTGTCATCATTGTCTACACCTCCTTGAATATCAGTTCAATATACTCATTACCGTAACTGTTTTGAATTTCCTGCAAACCCAGAATCATAGAATCCAGAAGCAGCGAAGTTTTCTCTGAAACCGTCCCCTCCAGAACTAACTCCACCAGCCCGTCCTCCTGTCGGACAGAAAAAGGATCGCCGGTAAATGTCTCAATGGAATTGATGGTATTTACAGTAAGTACAGATACTGCCGCACAGATGATATCGTATCCGTCATCTGCATACCCGGCATGTCCGCTGGAAAGAAACCCGCTGTATTGGTTTTCGATTTTATGAATCTCAATGGTAATCATATAGATTAACCGTTAATTTTTTCAATCTTAACCTGGGTGTACTGCTGCCTGTGACCGTTTTTCTTGTGATATCCGGTTTTTCTCTTGTACTTGTAAACAATTACTTTTTTTGCCTTAGCGTTCTTAACCACGCTGGCAGTTACTGTTGCGCCGGCTACATCAGCGCCGACTTTCAGTCCGTCATTGCTCACTGCAAGTACCTGGTCGAATGTTACAGTCTCACCTGCTTCCACTCCAAGCTTTTCTACGTTAATGATATCGCCTTCGGCTACTTTGTACTGTTTACCACCTGTTGCAATAATTGCGTACATATGGCACCTCCTATTATCATTACTCGCTAAATACGGTGGCTATCCTCCTATGGGCATAGCGCTTAAACCTCTTTAAGCGGCATCTTTTGTATTCTAGCATATTCTCCAAATTGCGTCAACTACTGATTTTGCTTTTTTATCCCTACCTGCTCTGCCAGGGATTTTCTCACTTTCTTCCGGGTAATCTCTACCAGGTTTAAAGCAGTCATGTCTACCAGAACGGTTTTCACCGGATCATGGTGCAGGAATTCCTTTAGCGTCTGCATCAGCGTTTCTTTATCTTCTGCGGCATCCATATTGATAAAGTCCACGATAATGATTCCTGACAGGTTCCGGAGCCGCAGCTGTCTTGCAATCTCTTGTGCAGCTTCAAGGTTTATTCTTAAAAAGGCATCTTGCTTCTTCTTTTTACTCTCGTATTTGCCGGTATTTACGTCAATAACAGTCAGAGCTTCTGTAGGCTGAATCACAAGGTAAGCGCCGGATTTCAGCCATACGTGCTCGTTCAGGGCATCTTTGAATGCTTTTTCGAAGCAGTAGAGTTTAGAGAGAGGCAGCAGCTTATCTTTGTACATGGAAAGCCTCGGCAAATCTTCCGGCTGCATAGTCTGTAGATACTCGTGCATTTGTCCATACAGCTTTTCATCGTCTGTCACAATGGACAGTCCGCTTCCATAAGTGTCGCGGAGCTGGGAAAGCCAGGGAGAGGCTGTTTGATAGATTTGGGTGAAGGCGCTCCGGTATTTTGCCTTTTCTATTGTATCTTCACAGAGAGAAATCAGGTAATCTGCTTCTTTCAAAACTTCATTTTCCCGGGCGTCTTTTGCATTTGTGCGGACGATGAATCCATATTTTCCCCCAGCAATTTCGCTAATCAGTGTTTTTAAACGGGTTCTTGTTTCACCGTCTAATTTTGCAGAAACTCCGATGCGCAGCGCTCCAGTGGTAAGCACCAGGTATTTTCCAGTGAAATTCAGGTTTGTGGTGAGTGAAGGCGGCTTTGTTTTGTGAGCTTCGCGGTTGACCTGAACCAGTACCTCATCTCCCGCCGTCATGGAGGGAGAATTGATTTTTTTTGTATAAACAGGCGTTTCGCAGTCGTTCAGCGGATAATAACACGGGAAGCCTTTTTCAATCTCAATAAAAGCCGCTCCAATATTCTTGACTACTTTTTGCACCCGCCCGACATAAATATTTCCGAGAAGGGGCTGCTCTTCTTCTCCATAACAGGACAGGGCGCATACTTTCCCGTTTTCTGTCAGAACCGTAAAAATCCGGCGGTCTTTTTTGACGACAATCAGCTTACTCTCCAATTTCTTCCCCCAGTTCTTCCAGCGATATCATATGTTCATCGTACAGGTCTACACGGTTGACCAGCAGGCTGTAAGGTTCCTGTTCAGAGCCAAGATAAGCAGTGAAAGCTTCCATTACCAGTTCCGGCTTTAAGTTACTGGCGCTGCCTGAAGACAAGCGCATGAAAATTTTCCCGTTTTCCTGTAGGTGGAGTTCCTGAATCATTGGACGGATATCTACTTCTTTTTCGCTTTTTTTGCTTTTTTTCAGGATTAAGATAGCTGGAAGGGATGCAAATTCAGACAGCCGTTCTTTCCAGCCGGTACATGGTTCTTTTCCTTCGCGGAATGTGACGGTATAGTCGGCGAACGCTACCAGCGACATCGCATTGCTTGCTTTTCCTTCTGGAATTTTCCGGTAACTCAATACCTGCATTCCTTCAACCATAACCTGGTTCAGACGCCTGACGGCTTCCTTAGAAGAAATTGTCTCATTTACCTCGATATCCATATATTCTCCGTCGCTGGTCAATCCTACGCCAAGGGGGGATGCAAATGACATCACCATATGGGGGCTGAAACCTTCCGTAAAACGGATCGGAATCTCTGCCCTGCGGATAGCTTTCTGGAAATAGCGCATAATATCCAGATGGCCGATAAATTTCATAACGCCGTGTTTGGAAAATTTTATTCTAATCTTCATAGCACACACCACCTCCGTAAGATTTTGCGCCGCATCCGGAGCATCCCATACGGCAGTTTGGGGTTATCTGTCCTTTTTGCGCGCGCTCCCATTCATTCCACAGAAACTTCTTTGTCACGCCGCAGTCAATAAAATCCCAGGGCAGGATTTCAGATTTGTCCCGGTTTCTCATCGCATAGAAATCAGGGTCTATTCCTGCTTCTGCAAAAGAAGACATCCACAATTCGTTATCAAAATTTTCACCCCATGCATCATATAGGGAACCTTTTTTATAAGCGCGCAGGATAACTTTCCCAATTTTCCGGTCGCCTCTTGCAAGCACGCCCTCCAGCACGGATACATCGGCTTCATGCCAATTGTATTTGATACTTTTTTTGTTCAACTGTTCTTTTACTTCCTGATTAACAACTTTCGCTTTTCCGAGAAAGTCTTCTTTTGTATTCATAGGCGCCCACTGGAAAGGCGTAAACGGTTTAGGAATAAAAAAGGATGTGCTTACCGTAATCTGGCACTTGCCGTTCCGCTGCTCTTTTGGGATTTCATAATAGCGTCTGGCAACTTTGTCTGCCAGGCGCGCGATATCTTTCATATCCTCTTCTGTCTCTGTGGGAAGCCCCAGCATAAAGTATAGTTTTACCCGATTCCAGCCGCCTTCAAATGCCTGTCCGGCTCCGTTTAAGATAACTTCTTCGGTTAGTCCTTTGTTGATGACGTCGCGCAGTCTCTGAGAGCCGGCTTCCGGTGCAAAGGTCAGGCTGCTTTTGCGCACGTCCTGCACCTTGCTCATCACATCCAGGGAAAAGGCGTCAATGCGCAGGGACGGCAGCGAAACATTGATGCCCTGACCTTTAAATTCATCAATTAGGAAATTTACGATGCCTTCTAAATTTGAATAGTCACTGGAACTTAAAGAACTGAGGGAAATTTCTTCATGTCCCGTATTTTTCAGCATGTTCCGTGCAAAGTTTTTTAATACCGGCAAATCTTTCTCACGCAGGGGGCGGTAAATCATTCCCGCCTGGCAGAAACGGCATCCCCGGATACAGCCGCGCTGAATTTCCAGAACGACTCTGTCCTGTGTGGCCTTGATAAAAGGAACCACCGGAGCTTCCGGGTAATAGGTATCTGTCAGTTCCATAACAATTTGCTTTTCAATCCGTGCAGGGATATCTTCATAAACAGGTTCAAAGGAGGCGATGGTTCCATCCTCTTTGTAGGAAACCCGGTACATGGACGGCACATAGATTCCCGGAATCTTTGCAGCTTCATGCAGGAATGCTTTCCTGCCAAGTCTTTTCTGCTTATATTCCTTATATAAATCAATCAAATCAAAATAAACAGTCTCTCCTTCTCCGATATAGAAAATATCAAAGAAGTCAGCCAGAGGTTCCGGATTGTAGGTACATGGGCCGCCGCCGATAACGATGGGCGCGTCTTCGTCCCGCTCTTTTGCCAACAGTGGAATCCCGCTCAAGTCCAGAATCTGCAAAATGTTGGTGTAACACATTTCGTATTGAATGGTAATTCCCAGAAAGTCAAAGTCTGTGATAGGACTCTGGGATTCCAGGGCAAACAGGGGAATCTTCTTTTTGCGCATGAGTTTGTCCAAATCTGTCCAGGGAGAATATACTCTCTCACACCAGATATCATCACGCCTGTTTAGCATATCATAAATAATCTGTATCCCCAGATGCGACATACCGATTTCATATACGTCGGGAAAGCACATCGCGAAGCGCACGTCTACTTTGGAAGGGTCTTTCATCACGGAATTTACTTCATTGCCGATGTAACGGGCGGGCTTTTCGATTTGCAGTAATATTTCATCATTCAAAGTCAATTTTCTCATGTTGTTCCTTTCATTTATAAAAATACTGCTTTACATAGATGCTTTTCCTATTATATCAGAGATTCCCTCAAAAACCTATACCATAAAAAATAAAATCCAGGGTGGTCTGCAAGATGCAGATTCCCTGGATTTTAAATCTCAGACAGTTTTCCGTTTTCTGGAGACCAGCAGAATGCTTGCTCCAAGCAGCGAACCTGTGAATAACAGCATCCAGAAAAGGAGTTCTGTGCCGTCTCCGGTTTCCGGTGAGCGGGACGCTGTACGGGAGATTACTCCGGTGAGCACAGGGGTTTTCGAAGTGCCTGATTTTGTGGAGTTTTTGTTTTTGTCCGTTTCTTTCGGTTTTTCGGTGTCTTTTGGTTTTTCTGAAGCAGTGGGCTTTTTACCGCCGCCGGACGATTTGGCAGTTTTATACTGTGCGGTAAATACCATATGGCTTGTAACTTTCATCTTCAGTATTTTTGCACTGGAATACAATGTTCCGCTGCCGTCACCGTTGTATGACCATCCAACGAAACGGTATCCTGTTTTTGGCTTGACGTCCGGCACTGTGACGCCGCTTTCTGACACGATGGCGCCTTCATTGATACCCTCAAATTTCTTCTTGCCGGACAGGCTGCCATGTTTCCCTGGCTTGAAGGTAACCGTATATACCGCCGGATTCCAATTTGCAACAAAGACAAGATGCCCGGTAGAACCGGTTTCAACAACAATATCCTTTGAAATTTGGTTTGCTTTTTCTGTAGTTTCTGTTGTGCCGTTTCCGAGGCTCCAGCCGAGAAATTCATAAGTTTTACCATCTTTTGTATAGCGTGTAGGATTCACTAGTTTAAAGTCGGGGGATGTAACGGTGTAAACTGTTTTATTATCCAGCTTGTTTCCGGCAGAAAGATAATCTTCCACTCCGAGGTAAGTAATCGTATACGTAATCGGTTTTACATAGAAAGTGAAGATGTTTTCTTTTCCGTCAATCCGTTCCAGAGACTGGAGATGCGAAGCATCTGCTACATCTTTCCCCGTTTCATCAACCAGGCGGTATCCTCGCTGGCTGAGCGCTTGAAAATCAGCATGTGTCGGATACACAGCCGACTGGTCTGCTGCGCCGTTTTCAACACGGGTGTACACGGGCTGGACACCTGGCTGGCTCTTTGTTTCATAGTTTATGAATTCTACGGTATACTGCCCCATGCCGGGCGCGGCATAATAAAAAGTAATGATATTCTTGTCCTGATGAACGGAATCCAGCTTTACAGATACCTTTTGCTCTGTGGGGATATAGTCTAAATATGCGGGTACTGTAGGCGGAGCCGCATCTTCCCACACCGTAGTGCCTGACAGGAACAGGCCGGACATCTGCTTATCTTCCCTGACTTTAATATCAGTGTCTTTTACCAGATATCTTATCGTATATTGAATGGGTACTTCACTGGTCGGTTCCCATACTGCTTGCACCTGCAAATCGCTGGTGACAGGCTGGTCAAATTTAAACGGAGTGTCCGCATTTTCGTCTATCATGGTGCCGGATGCCGTACCGCGCCGGGTGATAATCCAGCCGTCCAGTATATGTCCGGTTCTTGTCAGACGCGGAATCTGGCCGCTGCTGACAAAGCTCTGGTTTGCTGAAATATATTGATTTACGGCGGCGTTGTTTCCCGGAATTAAAGTACCTCCGTTAAAATCAAAGGTCACTTTGTACGTGGGAGCCATCCATGCAGAATACAGGAGCAGATTGCTGTCCAGAATCGGAGTCAGGTTTCGGGCGTTATCTTCCCACTGCATCATCCGCGTTCCGGCAGGACCAAGAGCCCATCCTTTAAATAGCCAGATTTTTGTTCCGTCAGCTGCACGTTTGGTACATACCGGAAGCGTGGAGGATACCTGTTTATCTGCTGTGTTTTCTGCACCCTTTATAAGCAGAGACCATCCGTCAGGATTTGAATCTGACTGCGCATAATCTCCATTCGTCTTTTTGTAATTAAGATCAAATGCATATTTTGTTTTGGAAAGTGTTGTCCCATAAGGCAGCTCAATTTGGCCGATTTCTGTTGATTCATCCGATAAATAAGTAATTGTGTATCTGTCACGGGTGTAATAAAAATAAATATCATAAGGATTTTCTAAAGTGCTATATCCATTGCTGTAAGAACCGTCGCTGCTGTTAAGCTCCGAACTGTGATCGGCCGTCTGGTTAACTGCTTCCAAATGAGGACGGATGCTTACGTTTTGTGCATTGATTGCCATTGCGGCTGCAGCATTTGCGCGCCGGGCAATCGCATAATAATTATTGTTATAGACACGTACCGCGTAATACAGGTTTCCGTTAGGATTGTATCCGGTATCGTCCGGATAAATGATTTGTCCGCCTGTATAATTGACTTCCAGCAAATCTGTAAAACCATATCTGCGGAATATCTGATTATCCTGGGGAACCAGGTAAATGGTATTTCTCCGAGTTTGTTCTTCCGGGCTCATAGTAGTGTCTTTTGGCGCGCCATCATAGATTTTTACGGCCGTTCCGAGCTGCGATTGTGTCAGTCCGGGAACTTCATAACAATAATTATAGCGATAACTGTTAAAATATGTCTTCCAAAAAGCAATTATGGAATGCTTTTTTGCCGGATTTTTAGGATCTGCAATGATACTCGCACCCATGGAAGCATAGGAACCGGGAATGCAGCCGTTATTCCGGCCTTTTCTTCCATGTGCATTATGCAGTCCTGCTGTTGTTGTCCAGGAAATTCTCAGGGCATTTTCATTACGGGTCTGTAAAGTTTCGAGCTCCTCCGGCCAGGTTCCCAAAAGACTTGCCCCATATTTGGCTTCTATGGTCTTTATCATAGGAACACCTTCTAGATTTTCTATTGGAATATCATACCAGCTTCCGGGATTTTCGTCGGGAAATCTGCTCCAATTGCTGATGAACCATGCGGTATCATTTGAGGCGCGGACACAGGAAGCGTCTCCGCCTGCAGTACTGGAAGGAAAGTAATAAATAAAATCCAGCGTATACACTTTCCGTGTATAGTATACATAAACCAGCGTGCTTCCATTAGCAGCTGCAGTTGTCTGCGTTGTATCTTCTGATATATTACCTCCTTTAACAGATTCAACCAGGATAGTATAGGGGTTCTCCTTGCATGGTTCATAGAAGTCAGAAATTTTCATAGGACTTTCATATCCGGTAATATCGCTTATTGTACTGTCAGGTACAACTCCCATCTGCCGGGTAAATTGGCTGTCAATTTCGGCCTGGAGTTTCTGAACCAATTTCCCGTTCTGCTCTATCAGTGATTCTCCTGTTTCAAACATATTGTCCAGCGTAAAGGAACCAACATTACTGAAAGATGTGTCCATATTTGGATTCTGGTGCACAATTTCCCCATTTTCTTCTTTTGTGCCGTCCAGCGCAGTGTCAGTAACCCGGACATCTTGCCCATTTAGATTTTCTGTCCAGAATACTACACGGATGGAGGTGGTAATTTTCTCCCATTTCGGCACAAACCGCAGAACAAGGATATCCTGTGCTTCTACGCTGGAAATAATTTCAGCGTTATCTATAAAGTCTTTTGTCAATTGCAGTTTATGGCTGTCGTTAAGCGGTACATCTGCATATTCAGCAGGATTGCTCCCTTTTATCTGGTATTGCCAGCCGGTGAGCCTGTAACCTTTTTTGATTGATTTATCAGCAGGCAGGTCATTTGCTCTCTTATATGCTGCTTCATCATAAAAATTACTGAAATCTACATACTGTCCTACAGGAACCTGCTGGCGGTCAATGTAGACGTCGTCTGTATAAAAGATGATCCGGATGGATTCCGGCATGTAGTAAATATTGACAACGGTAGAATCATCGGAAGCAATTGGCACCTGGGAGAAATGTACAACCTTATATCCGGTAATATCTATTGATCTGGCTTTCGTCATGGCGCCGACCCGGCCCTGCTCTGTAAGTTCATAGACGGTGCCATTGTTTTGGTAAACCTGCCAGTCATCACTTACGGTAATGTCGGGATTTTCTATATTGTTTTTTGGAATAAGGTGGCGTACCGTATAGCTGCTTGCGTCACGCCGATAATACACGGTCACTGTCATATCCTGCGTCAGGCCGGAGACACTTAAGGTATAGGCATTCTCATCCCCGGCAGGACCGCCGTACATGGCAGGGGCAGTGTAGGAAAACTCTGCGCCGTTAATGGATACACGGCGGGCCTGTGCCCAGGCATTTTGATATTCCGGACTATCCGTATCAACTCCTTCTTTCAGATTATAATCTCCCCTGGCAAGCGCCTCTTGAATCTGTTCCGGTGTTTCTTTGCCTGTGGGCGGAACTGCCAGGAACTGATTTAGTGGAGAAGGATTCAGTACTACACGGAAACCATTCAGATTTGAATTTTTACTTCCGGTATTGCCCGAAGCAGGAATATAGTGGGGAACTGACCAGTTTTTTAAAGACGCATGGCCGGATGTGTCTGGAAACAGCTCAATTTTATCGGTATCTGCTGCTTTTACCCCTGCCATGCCTCCGGTATTAGAATACAAATACTGAATCGTCAGCGTAATGCTTTTTGCGGGTATAAACTGTACGGTTTCAAATCTGCCCTGGTATATGCTTCGTGGCCGCACATTGCTGCTGCCGGCTGCCGGGCTGTCCTTAAGAACTGCTTTGTATCCGCTTTTGACCGTGTAAAGGATAACAATATTACAGGCTGCATCCGCTTTTAGATTTTTAATATTTAGCTGAGGGCTGCCCTGAATCTGCGCCGATAATTCCTCACGGTGAAAAATGTGCTGTGATAAATCGTATGAACCATTTTTGAAATTATCTTCGGTAAGTTTAAAAACTTCCTTCTCATCTAATTGCTTCATAATACCGTCTGCATAAAATCTGAGCCTGTGGGTAATATTGAGTTGATAAGAGGATTTTTGCTTTTTCACGGTGTTTGCAGCTGTTTCGGGTTCACAGCTGCTTTCTGTCTCTGTCCCCTTTGTTTCCGCAACTGTTTCTGCTGCACTTTCCGTTTCTGTCCCCTCTGTTTCCGCAGCTGTTTTTGTTGTACTTTCTGTCTCTGTTTCCGTTGCGTCTGTGCTTTTTTCTGCGTCAGTTTCTGCTTTTTCCGAAGAAACTGACACATCGGCAGGAAGTGGCTCTGTGTCTTTTAGTTCTGTTTGTGCTTCAGATACGGCGGGCAGGCAAACCGCAGCTGAGAGCACCTGAACCGGAAGCAATGAAAATGCTAATACCAATGCCAGCAGCCGGGGCAGAATCTTTTTGCCTGTTTGTTTCATAGATGCTTGCTCACTCCTTTCTTTGAGCAGTCCGCCATTTATGTAAAAACTTCATGCCGTTCCTACGGGCTGCTAAACCTTAATATTTAACTATATACTATGATTATAGTGCAGACGCTGTTTTTTTTCAACAAAAAAAATATTGAAATGCAGGAAGCATTATGCAAATATCATAAAAATATAGTGAAGTTCCTATAAAAAATCCCTCACAGCGTTTGCCATGAGGGTATTTTTCATGTTTATTCACTAAACAGCAGAAAGTCTCCGCAAGGGCGTTCTGTACCGTCTGTCGGATTGTTCATAATGTAACCGCGGTAAGCCATTGTGGCCGAACCGCCTCCGTCCATATTGTAAGCGTAAGTACAGCCGTGCTGACGGAAAATCGTACGCATCTGAGCCAGGGTAAGCCCCGGCGCATTGCATACCAGAAGTACGTATTCTCCCGGACGGATCATTCCTGCCGCAGAGCGGGGATATGGTCCGGTCATGTCCGGGCTGGCATAAACCTGCGGATATCCCTGGTCGTAAAGGGAGGCGGGCTTTCCGTCCCGAAGCAGAATAGGACCGAAATTGAAAGTATCACGGACGCCGCCTTTTTTTAGCTGCACTGCACTTAGTCCCTGAGAAGGGCTGAACATAGTTCCGTCCCGTGAAATTGCCATCAGTGAATAGCTGGTTCCCAGCGCCTTATTGTATATCGTTCCGTTTTTCAGCATGACAGCGTCAAATCCCGGTTTACCTGATGAATAGGAAAATGCGCTTCCGTTGATTCCGATCACTGCCCGGTTCTGTGCTACGGCATTGGAAGTTGTCTGACGGGTGCCGCCATAGGTACCGTAAGAAAGAGCCGCTTTCATCTGGCTGATATTGGAAATTGTAACCCGTGCCGTCCAGTAAGTGGTACCGTAGTTTTGGAACCTCTGCAGCCGTATTTTCAAGGTTCCGGTATTATATTCTATCTGTGTAGCAGCGTACATAGATTTTGCGTTGATACGCTCCCTGGTATCCAGAATACCTTTTGCATCTGCGTGATAATACCACTTACCGGTTTTGACCCAGCCGTTGTTTTGCAGTACGCCCTTTTTGGTAAAATAGTAATCTTTTTTCTTAATGCGCTGCATTTTTGTCACGCGGACACCGTTTGCATCCAGATAATAGCGGCTGCCCTTATATGTAAGCCATCCGGTCTTTTTTTTGCCTTTGGAAGTATAATAGTACCACTTTCCGCCGATTTGCTGCCAGCCGCCTTTAAAGTTTTTAATCCAGCGGCCGTCCTCACCAACGAATTTGTTCTTTATCCAGCGATTGGTGACGCGCACGCCTTTGGAATCTACATAGTATTTTTTGCTAATCCACTGGTTTTTTGCCATTCGTCCGTTGGATTTGAAAAAGTAGTAGTTATTGTCAATTTGTTTCCACTTGCTTTTTAGCATCTTTCCGGTTTTCAGATGAAAATAATACTTGTATTTTCCAATCTTCTGTAATCCCCGAACCTGTATGCCATTTTTGTAATAATAATGTGCGCTGCCTTCAATTACCCATCCGTTTTCCGCTGCATAAGCAATTTTGGAAGGCAATGCAAATGATGCAGCCAGCAGGCAGCTGGTCAAAAGAAACAGTTTTAACCCCTTTGTTGTTATCTTCCGCAGAATAGATCTCCCCTTTCGCAGTCTTAAGTAACCTCTCCTCTTCTCCTATTTTAGCAGATTTTCCAAGTCTCTGCAAGCCGCCCCGGATTTTCCCTGTATCCGGATTACTGTCCGCGGAAGTCAACCGGCTCATAGTCTTGCAGTCTGGCAAGAAATCCCCGGTTCTGCAAGCTCTCCTGAATCACATCAAGGCTTTGCTCGTCATCGGCAAATACGGTGTGATAGTGATAACCGGATGTCACATTTTTGAGCAGGCTGGAATTGCCGGAAATGATGCCTTCCATAAAGGTACGGATATCTTTCCGGGAACGGATATTCATATCAGCCCGGACGACTCCGTATACTTTATGATAGACAAATACATCCTGTATCCGCCCGCCTAAGTCTACAATCATTGTCAGCTCTTCTTCTACCTCTTCGTCTGAGTGAAGCACTTTAAAGATACGGCTGGCGTCGTTTTTCGCGTGCAGAAGATATCCGCGGCTTGCGGAAAAGATTTCGCAGCCATTCGCCCGGAGCAGCGCCACATCCTGTACGATGACCTGCCGGCTGACATGAAGCTGTTTGGCAAGGGATACGCCGGATACGGGCTTTTCACTGTCCGCTAATATTTGGATAAGCTGTTTTCTTCGTTCTTCACCAGTCATTTCCAGCAATTCCTTTCCTGTATTTTTACCTCTGTGCCAATTCCTTTGTAATGTCTTCCCAGGTTACGCCTTTTTCTGCCATGAGTACCATCACATGGTAGAGGAAATCAGAAATCTCGTATTTTATCTCTTCCGGGTTTGGATTCTTTGCGGCAATCACGATTTCCGTAGCCTCTTCTCCAACTTTTTTGAGGATTTTATCGATGCCTTTATCAAATAAATAATTAGTGTAGGAACCTTCTTTTGGATGTTCTTTCCTGTCCAGGATTACGGAGAATACATTTTCAAATACCGTCATAGGATTTGTCTCATCGTAATCTTTTTTCACTAAATCACGGTAAAAGCAGCTTTTATTCCCAGTGTGGCAGGCTGCGCCTATCTGCACAACTTTTGCCAGAATCGTATCATTGTCACAATCAATGGAGAGCTGGCGTACATATTGAAAATGTCCCGAAGTCAGTCCTTTTACCCACAGCTCATTCCGGCTGCGGCTCCAGTAGGTCATTTTTCCAGTGCGGATAGTGTTTTCAAAAGCTTCCCGGTTCATATATGCTGCCATCAGCACTTCCATGGTCTTATAGTCCTGCACGACTACCGGCACCAGCCCATTTTCATTTGTCTTAAATTCTGCCCACCGCATACTGCTCTCAAAAGTGTTTACGGGAATCCCTTTTTCTTTCGCCAGGAGCTTCAAACCCATGAAATCTGTACTCCGCTCCGAAAGCGCCCGTGCGCATACTCCGGAAACGTTTTCAACGCCCAAGAGATTTAAGATTCCGCCGGAATCTGCGCGCACCACTACAGGCATAACAGGGACGCTTACTGCTTTACATGCTTCATTTACATGCACACTGTCTGCCAGCAGCAGCACTTCATCCGCATAGGTTTCAATAGCCTCTTTGTTGGCGAAAAGTTCTGTCAGGCTTCCGGCACACACAGCAATTTTCTCTTTTCCAAAACGTCTGGAAACCTCCGGAAGCAGTTCCACATTTTCGGGTTTGGAAAAGTTCAGGAACGCCTTGCGGCACCCGGCATAGATTAGTTTTTTTACATCTTCCATGCGCCGTACATTTCCGCCCCCTGCAATAGGGATATCAACGCATCTGGACATTTCCTTTATCAGCAGGAGTGACTCCTCATGGGAAGTATCGTCCTCAGATAAATCAAACACCACGATTTCATCTGCGCCATGGTTGCTGTAATGTTGTGCCAGCTCTGCCGCATTGCCGCCCTCCCACGGTTCATCATCAGAAAGCCCACTGACGGCTTTTCCGTCCCGGATAAAAATATAAGATGCCAGTTTTTTATTTTTCATCATTTATAATGTCCCTTTCGTTGATAATACGCCGCTGATGCGCGCATCATATGCGACTGCGGCATCAAGGGCCTTTGCAAATGCCTTAAAAGTACCTTCGGCAATATGGTGGTTGTTAAAGCCTGAGATTTTTTTAATATGCAGGTTCATCGCTGCAGAATAGGAAACGGCATAAAAGAAATCATGAATCATTTCCGTATCCAGAGTTCCTATTTTTTCAACCGTATAACCGCAGTCAAAAGACAGATACGGCCTGCCGGATAAATCTACCGCGCAGAGTATCAGGGAGTCATCCATGGGCAGTAATGCACTGCCATAGCGCACGATGCCTGTTTTATCTCCTGCTGCTTTCCGGATCGCTTCGCCCAGTACGATTCCCGTGTCTTCTATCGTGTGGTGGGAATCAATTTCCGTATCGCCCTGAATCTGCGCATCCAAATCAAACAGCCCATGTCTTGCAAAGCCGGAAAGCATATGGTCAAAAAATGGAATGCCGGACTCGGCTTTACATATCCCTGTCCCATCAAGGTTGAGTGTGAGCCGGATTTTTGTCTCTTTTGTGTTTCTTTCTATGGTTGCTATACGCTCTGCCATGATACACCTCACTTTTCAAAACGCACACGGATAGAATTCGCATGTGCGGTCAGCTGCTCTGCCTCGGCAAACTTTATGATATCCTCGCAGACAGGCTCTAACGCTTCACGTGAATAATAAATGATGCTGGATTTCTTGACGAAATCATCCACTGACAGGGGTGAGAAGAATTTCGCCGTCCCATTTGTGGGCAGCACATGGTTCGGACCGGCGAAATAGTCGCCCAGAGGTTCGCTGCTGTATTCGCCGATGAAAATGGCTCCTGCATTCTGGATTTTCGTCATTACCTGGAACGGTTCTTTTGTGACGATTTCCAGGTGTTCCGATGCGATTTCATTTGCCGCGTCAATGGCTTCCTCCATGTTGTCTGCCAGCAGGATATAGCCGTAATTATCAAGGGATTTCAGGATAATCTCTTTTCTTGAAAGGACTTCTGTAAACTTGTCGATTTCTTCGGATACCCTGCGTGCAAGTTCCTCGCTTGTAGTGATCAGAATCGCGCTTGCCATCTCGTCATGCTCTGCCTGAGATAAGAGGTCTGCCGCTATGAAACGGGGATTTGCGCTCCCGTCTGCCAGCACCAGGATTTCACTGGGGCCTGCAATCGAGTCAATACTTACGTGCCCATAAACGGCTTTTTTTGCTAGAGCTACGTAGATATTCCCGGGACCTACAATTTTGTCGACTTTTGGGATGCTTTCTGTTCCGAAAGCCAGCGCGGCAATCGCCTGTGCGCCGCCTGCTTTATAGATTTCGTCCGCTCCGGCCTCGTGTGCGGCTACCAGTGTGTTCGGATTCACTTTTCCGTCTTTCCCGCAGGGAGTTGTCATCACAATTTTCCCTACGCCGGCAGTTTTTGCCGGAACAATATTCATAAGTACTGAGGAAGGATAGACAGCTTTTCCACCGGGAACATACACGCCCACTTTCGCCAGAGGTGAAACTTTCTGCCCCAGCATGGTTCCGTTTGGCTGGCTGTCAAACCAGCTGTAACGCTTCTGCTTTTCATGGTAGCTGCGGATGTTTATAAGAGCCTTCCGGATAACTTCCAGAAGTTCCGGTGAAACTTGTGCGTAGGCTGCCTGCAGCTCATCCTCTGTCACACGGATACTTTCAGCGGTAAGTTTCGCTTTGTCAAAACGCTCCGTAAATTCAAATACAGCGGCGTCGCCCTTTTCCCGCACGGCATTTACGATATCCGCAACCTTTCCTTCATATTCTCCATAGTTGGAAGGGCTTCTTTTTAAAAGGTCATGCAGTAGATTTTGTTTTGATTCTTTTGTTAATTTAATCGTGCGCATAGATTCTCCTTTACAGCACAGACTTTAAGTCTGTCAGAATTTTTGTGATTCTTTCATTTTCCATCCGCATACTCACCTGGTTTACTACGACTCTTGCTGAAAGAGGGCATACTTCCTCCAGTACCTCCAGTCCGTTTTCACGGAGCGTAGTTCCTGTCTCTACGATGTCAACGATAACTTCGGAGAGGCCGACAATAGGAGCCAGTTCAATGGAGCCGTTCAGCTTAACGATCTCCACCGTCTGATGCTTTTTATTATAAAAATAATCCTTTGCAATCCGGGGATATTTCGTTGCCACGCGTATCTGTTCCTGATGCAGCAGCAATTCCTTTGCTGAAGCGGGACCGCACACGCACATCCGGCATTTGCCGAATCCCAAATCCAGTACCTCATAGAGCTTCCGCTGCTCTTCCATGATAGTGTCCTCTCCTACAATCCCGATATCTGCCGCCCCATATTCCACATAGGTCGGCACATCGGGACCTTTCGCGAGGAAAAACTTTAATTTCAGTTCTTCATTTACAAAAATCAGTTTCCGGGAGTCCTTATCTTTCATCTCTTCACAGGTAATCCCAATCTTTTCAAACAAATCCAGAGCCGTCTTTGCCAGCCGCCCTTTTCCAAGTGCAAATGTCAGGTATCTCATCTTCCAGTCCTCCCTATCGTTCCGGTACAAGGGCGACATAGATGCCCTCACGTCTCATTGCATCAGCTTTGCGCAGTGTTTCTTCTCTGTTTTCTTTACAGTAATGCAGCAAAACAGGTGTTTTTGCTGATGGAACGGCAATTTTCTGCCGCTCCAGTGCATTTAAAAGCTGGTTGACTACGACTACCATGCCAATAGCCGGCGCTTCTTTTCCAAAGTGTCCCAGAAGGCCGTCATAGCGCCCGCCCTTGACTACCGCGTCTCCGGTACCGAAGGTATATGCCCGGAAAATCACTCCGGTATAATACATATATTTACTCAGCATTCCCAAATCAAAGGATACATAGCGCTCTATCCCATAAATACACAGAATATGGTAAATTTCTTCCAATCTGTTAAGAGCTGCCAGAGCACTTTCGTTGTGCGTCATAGTTCTGGCGGTTTCCAACACGTCTATGTCCCCGCAGAGCTTTGGAAGCTGAATAAAAAGCTGTTTTAGGTTTTCTGGAATCTGTTGTTCTTCAAGGAGCTCTTCTACTCCGAAATTATTTTTATTAGAAATCAGGCGTCTCAGTTCCTCCGCTACTTCTGCATGGATTCCTGCTTCACGCAGAAGGCTTCCAAAAAATTCTACATGCCCGATACTCACCTGAAATTCTTTCAGCCCTGCTCTTAACAGGCTTTCAATTGTCATGGCAATCACTTCTGCGTCAGAATCTACGGAATTGTCGCCGATTAGTTCTGCGCCAAGCTGGGTCGTTTCTTTTAGATGTCCCTGGTAGCTGGAATTGTTAATAAAGGTATTTCCCACATAGCAGAAACGGAAGGGGGCTGTCTCGCCGTTGAAATATTTGGCAGCCGCCCTTGCAATGGAGGGAGTAATATCCGGACGCAGAACCAGCGTATTTCCTTCTCTGTCAAAAAACTTATATAAATCCCGCGACGGAGTAGTTCCTACTTCCCTGCTGAATACGTCAAAAAATTCAAAAGTAGGCGTTTCAATATCACGGTAACCATATCTTTTCATAATTTCGTGGAGATGGTTCTGTAAGGTAAGCTTCCTTTCACATTCTCCGTCATAAATATCCCGTACACCTTCCGGTGTATGCAGCAATCTCTGTTCCATACGGTATCCCCTCTCACTTTAATAATTCACAGTGTTAACTTGGTATCATATTAAAATAAACCGAAATTCATTATAAGTCACAGGGTCTAAAATGTCAATCCCTGGCATCCAAATCCTTCTGAATGGTTTCCAGGTAAGGCACAAGTATACCTCCTGTAGAATGAATACGGAAATCCTGGTTCAATTCCTCGTAACGGAAGCTTTTTCTTCCTCCGCTTTTCGCCCTCTCCCAAAATCTGCGCATATCCGCATAGGGCAGATAAAATAACTCGTTCCTGGCCGTATAAAAAATAATCAGAAAAGAAATTCCGCCCTGTTTTTCAAATTGCTCCATAAACCGTACCTGGTGTTCATGGATATTTTGCAGGGCGAAAGTATTAGAGGTACATTCTTTTGCATCGAAGCATACGGGAATTCCCTGTACTGCGCCGATGTAATCTACCGTGCTCTTCTGGTCAAAATAGGCAAGAGTAATATGGCGGTGCTCTTTATCAATTTTAATTGGCGTGATGGGGGTAGGGATTTTCTGTATCAGCGCCAGTCCTTTCTCAAGATACTGCTCATTGGAGCGGTTAATCAAATCTTCCAGCGTGGAGCCGCGAAGCCCCCTGGAATTCCAGGTTGCCATAGGTAAGTCCCATCTCCTTTCGAATCCTGTCAAACTGTTTTGGCGGCGCGGCAGTAAAGCTTTTACAGGATAATTCCGAAAGCGCGCCTGAAAGTTCCGGGAGTTCCAGACGCCAGGAGTGTAAAAGCTGATGTTTCAGACCGAACCGCCGCCTGAACTGCTCATTGACTGCGGCAAGACCATATTTCCCATCTCCTAAAATCGGATGTCCGATACTGGCCAGATGTGCGCGTATCTGGTGCGAACGCCCTGTAATCAGTTCCACCTCCAGGAGCGTAATCCCGCTGCCGGAGGATACCGGGCGGTACTTCGTGCAGATGGGAAGTGATTCTCCGTTCTGCTTTTCGGCGGTAATATGCACAGTATTTGTTTTTTTATTTTTCGAAAGATACCCTTTGACCAGGCATTCTTCTAATATTTCTCCGTATACCAGACAGAGATAGTATTTATGTAAGCTTCTGTTTTTGAAAATTTCACCCATATCCTGGAGGCCGGCCAGGGATTTTCCGGCGGCTGCGATACCGCTGGTATTTCTGTCCAGACGGTTGCACACGGAAGGACGGAAGACCTGAAGAGATTGTTCAGTCACACAGCCCTTTTGCATCAAATATGAAATCAGGTGGTCTACCAGTGACACGTCCGTACTTTTAGCTTTCTGTGAAAGCATTCCGCAGGGCTTATTTATTAGGATAATATCGTCGTTTTCATATACAATATCCAGATTTCCATGAGCAGGGGTGATTCTTACAGAGGAGAATTTTTCAATTGTTTCATCGGACAAAAACAGCTGTACTTCGTCGCCAAGCGCTGTTTTCTCACTGCCGTCTGCCTTTTTTCCGTTTAATGTAATATTTTTCTTGCGCAGCATCTTATAGAGAAAACTTTTTGGCGCAAGGTTTAAATACTTTGCCAGAAATTTGTCCAGACGCTGTCCTGCCTCATTTTTTGTAATCGCAATGGTTTTCATGTACTTCTCCTAAAGGGAAATTGCCAGAATCGTATGTTTCACCAGCTCGCTCCGCGAAAGTTCCGGGTAGGATTCGTTCGGTGTATAGACGATGTCTTTTTCGACCGTTTCCCGCTGTTTTGCAAGGGAGGATACACGTTCGAGATAAGGCTTTAAGTCCTTAAAAATCTTCACATCTGCCCGGTATCCGTTGCCTTTGAGGATTTCTTTGATGTGCTTTTCCGCAAACACGGTATCCGCATCCGGACGGCTGGTATAAGCCGCCACGTGGTAACCGCACACGACCAGGCTGTCTATGGGGGTATTCTTCTCATAAGCAGAAACCGTCAGCTCATAAGCTTTCACCAGATCTCCGCTTCTCTCTTCTATCTGCTGATAGACAGCCGGATCCATAGATTTCTGCATCAGCATCATCACAAATCCTACTGCTGAGCGGGAAGCGGGCAGGCATCCCATGATTGCCACAAAGGTAAACATGTTCAGCCGCGTCCCGGTCTGCCAGAGCCCGGTAAAGAAAATGATGATGGGAATGGCAAACAGCCCAAAGGTAATCAGCCCTCTCTTTTTCTTTTGTGCCTTAATGTATCCAAATTCGCCTTTTTCTATCTTCATCTGTACTCCTTTTCTTTTTTATCATGTGTCGAGCCGGGCGGCGGCAGCTATGATAACGGGATGGGGGACGATTTTACATAATAGAAAAAACAGCTTCATGCTCCATCCGTATATGGACAGGCTGCGTCCTGCCGCCCCGTCGCGGATAGCCTTTGCCACTACGTCTGCCGGGGCTTCCATCGTCCATTTTTTGTAGGCAGGCATCACTTCGATTTTTTCCGCACGTCTGTAAAATGGGGTGTCCACAGGTCCCGGGCATACACAGGTGACGGTAATCCCTTTGTCTTTCAGTTCTGCACGCAGAGCCCTGGAAAAGCTTAATACATAAGATTTTGACGCGGCATAAATCGCAAAGCCCGGCTGCGGCACAAATGCAGACGCTGAGGACATCTGGATAATCCGTGTTCTCCGGTGCATGTAGGGCAGGCATACATAGGTGACTGCCGTGAGCGCTTCACAGTTTAAACGCACGGTTTCTCTCTGGGCGTTCAAAGAAAGCTGGGAAAAGTCTCCGATGACTCCCATTCCCGCACAATTTACCAAAATTTTAATACGGGGCTGCCGGGTGTCCAATGCATGGCGCAGCCGTTCCATTGCCTCTTTTTTTCGCAGATTCATTGGCAGGATGCGGAGTTTTATGCGGACATCCTTTTGGACATCGCAGAGTTTGTCTGCATTTCTTCCAATGACCCATATCTCGTCAAGGCATTTATAGTTTTCTGAAATTTGTTTTACGAATTCCCGTCCCATCCCGAAGGACGCTCCCGTTACGATTGCTATTTTCATATTCCCTCCTGCATTTGCGCTACCGCTTTTTTTTATGAACATTCCGTATGGTTTTTTTCTTTTTTACAGGTTTGTCTCTTTGCGGCTTACTCTGTTTAGACGCGCTTTTTCTGGGACGGATCAGGCACTTTTTGTCATAGCCGATTAAATCTGTGCGTCCGGCAATTTTCAATGCCTCTTCTACCAGTTCGTAGTTTTTAGGGTTCCTGTATTGGATTAACGCACGCTGCATTGCTTTTTCATGGGGATTGACAGGTACATAAACTTTTTCATTTGTACGTGGGTCTACTCCTGTATAATACATGCATGTGGAGATTGTCGAAGGCGTGGGATAAAAGTCCTGCACCTGCTCCGGCATATATTTTAAATCCCGCAGGTATTCCGCCAGCTGCACGGCCTCTTTCATGGCCGAGCCGGGATGGGAGGACATCAGGTATGGCACAAGGAACTGGTTTTTTCCACATTTCCTGTTTAAATCCCGGTACCGCTCAGAGAACATCCGGTAAACGGAGTTTTCCGGCTTTCCCATACGCGCCAGCACCTTATCCGCCACATGTTCAGGCGCTACTTTTAACTGCCCGCTTACATGGTGCTGCACCAGTTCCCGGAAGAATTCTTCATTCTTATCATAGACCAGATAATCAAAACGTATTCCTGAACGGATAAATACTTTTTTCACTTTTGGAATCTCCCGCAGTTTCCGGAGCAGGGACAGGTAATCCGTGTGGTCAACGTTCAGGTTTTTACAGGGAGTGGGAAACAGGCACTGTTTTTTCGGGCATACGCCTTTCGTGAGCTGCTTCTCACAGGAAGGATGCCGGAAATTTGCCGTAGGCCCTCCCACGTCATGGATATAGCCCTTAAAGTCCTTATCTTCCGTCATAAGCTGCGCTTCCCGGATGAGGGATTCGTGGCTTCTCGTCTGGATAATCCGTCCCTGATGGAAAGTCAGCGCACAGAAATTGCAGCCGCCGAAACATCCCCGGCTGCTTACCAGGGAAAACTTTACTTCGCGGATAGCAGGCACGCCTCCGAGCGGCTCATAGCTGGGATGATAAGTGCGTATGTAAGGCAATCCATAGATTGCATCCATTTCCTGCTGGCTCAGGGGCTTTGCAGGAGGGTTCTGCACCACGTAGAGCTGTCTGTCATACAGCTCTGCCAGCCGTTTCCCGGAAAACGGATCGGTATTGCAGTATTGGGTATAGAAACTTTCGGCATAGCTTATCTTGTCTGCTTTCAATTCCTCGTAGGAGGGAAGCTCAATATAATCATAGAGCAGAGATTTATCCCTGGTCTTAAACACTGTCCCATTCACAAAAGTAATATCTTTCACGGCAATCCCGCTGTTTAAGGCGTCGGCGATTTCCACGATGGAGCGCTCCCCCATGCCATAAGAAATCAAATCTGCGCCGGAATCCAGGAGGATGGAACGTTTCAGAGAATCCGTCCAGTAATCATAATGCGCAAGGCGGCGCAGGCTCGCCTCAATTCCACCGATAACCAGTGGCGTGTTTCTGTATTTCCGGCGAATCAGGTTACAGTAAACGACTGCAGCGTGATCCGGGCGCTTTCCCATAACGCCGCCAGGAGTATAGGCATCCGTGCTTCTGCGCTTTTTCGATACGCTGTAATGATTTACCATGGAGTCCATGTTTCCTGATGATACGAGAAATGCCAGACGCGGCTCCCCGTAAATGCTGATGCTCTCTGTATTTTTCCAGTCGGGCTGGGAAATAATGCCTACCGTATATCCGCGGGACTCCAATACGCGGCTGATGACGGCATGTCCGAATGAAGGATGGTCTACATAGGCGTCCCCGATTACATAAACAAAATCAAATTGGCGGATTCCCCGCGTTTCCATATCTTTTCGGGAGAGGGGAAGAAAATCCATCGTCATATCCACTCCTTCCTGTCGGCAAAAATATCTTTCCTGGCATTCAGGATTTCATAGGCGCCGTTAAAAATGTCGTGAAAACTGTTAATATAATAATCGGCAAACCGCCGCTTTTCTTCTGTCTGATTTTGGGAATGGGAATCCTCTACCGCACATACCAGCATCCCGGCATTTTTTCCGGCAAGGATACCCATAGGTACATCTTCAAATACCAGGCAGTTTTCGTTGTCCACGCCCAAATCTTCCGCAACCTTCAGATAAATGTCAGGGGCGGGTTTTCCTTTTGCAACATCACATGCGGTACGCACCACCTGAATGTATCTGCCGAGGCCGTTGGATTCCATTACGGCTTCTACCAGGCGGATTCCGTTACTGGTAGCGATGCCTGTCCGAATCCCTTTGCCGTACAGGAATTTTAAAAATTCCAACGCCCCTGCTTTCAGCGGAACCTCATGAGCATATTTTTCATAAGCCATCTCATACCAATCCTGTTTGATTTCCTCTATCGTTTGGGGAATCTGAAAAGTTTCTTTGAAATAAACGGCAGTTTCTGTAAAGCTCATGCCTTCAATTTCTGCCTGCAGCGTTTCAGGCAGCCGGATACCGTATCTTCCCAAATATTGTATATCAATTTCCCGCCACATCCACATGGAATCTACCAGCGTCCCATCTAAATCAAAAATGACTGCCTGTATTTCCTTTAGCATAATTTACCTCTGTTCTTTCCCTCTTTTAATTGTGCCAGTTCTTCCTCTGTAAGTTTCCGGTATCTGCCTTTTTCAAGCGCTGCATCCAGCCGCAGGCTTCCCATGGACAGTCGTTTCAGATAGAGTACTTGAAATCCCAAAGCTTTAAACATCCGCTTGATCTGATGAAATCTTCCCTCACAGATGGTAACTTCCGCTTCTGAAATTTCGCCGGAGGAAAGGATGTCCAGCCGTGCGGGCAGGGTGGGCTTTTCATCACCGATATTTATACCGGATGCGAACGCTTCTGAATGTTCAGAAAGCAGCGTGCCGGACACACGCACAAAATAAGTCTTATCTACATGCTTTTTCGGGGAAAGCAGATCATGCGCCAAAGCGCCGTCATCCGTAATTAACAGCAGCCCTTCCGTATCTTTATCCAGCCGTCCTACCGGAAAAAGCTTTTCTTTCTGTGGAACTTCCAGCAAATCCATAACTGTTGAATCCTGCTTGTCCCGGGTGGCTGTTACATACCCCGCAGGTTTGTGAAACATGTAATATTCATATTCTGTATAAAATACATCTTTTCCGTTTGCCAGGATTTTATCTTTTTCACTGTCGGCTTTTGCTTCCGGCATTTTTACAATTTCTCCATTAACAGATATACAGCCTTTCCGAATCAGCTGCTTTACCTGGCTACGCGTTCCTATGCCTGCATTTGCCAGCAATTTATCCAGCCGCATCGTTCCCATCTATTGCACTCTCCATCCCGGATAATATTTATTTTTCAGCATCCCGCCAGCCGCTTTTGCCCATCCCAGGGGGTAACCGTCCGTACATACAAGCACCCAGCCCTTTTTCAGATGTGCTTCTTCTTCCGTCAGCGCCACGGATTCTCCCTTTAAGTACCGTATGGCTCTATCATCGTCTGACGCAAGGGAAAGTGTCTGGGGAAAATCGTCCTTTGTCAGCCACATAGCCAGAGCCTGGCTTGGCTCAAAACGGTTTCTGACACATTCTCCCATAAGCAGACCCGTCCGCAGAAAGCGCAGGCTGCTCATATCAGGCAGATGCTCCGGCATGAGATAAATTCGGTTCCTGCGGATTTCCATCTGTCCCAGGCGATTTTTAAGGCGCGGAATCTGTGCAAGAAATTCCAGAAAATCTGCCGGGAACTTTTGTGTTTCCGTTTTCTGTATTCCGGATTTCCGCAAATTTTTCGGTGTTGTTTCTTTGGTCTGGCAGCCGCAGGTAGTTCCTTCTTTTTGCAAAAGTGCGGCGAAATGTCCTTCTCCCCGTACTTTGTGCGGGTATACCCGGATACAGTGGGGAAGACGGCTTTTTGAAAAGCTTTCATACCCTTTCATGGGAATCAGCATCATATCCGGGCTGCCGTCTAAGAGGCGGAGAATCGTCTGTTCATTTTCTATCTCAGAAAATGTGCAGGTAGAGTACAGCAGTTTTCCTCCGGGGCGCAGAAGCTTTACTGCACAGCGAAGGATTTCCCTTTGGATTCCGGCATAATATTCCGGTCCCCGGTTTTCCCAGCTTTTTATCATGGACGGCTCCCGGCGGAACATCCCCTCCCCGGAACAGGGGGCGTCAATCAGGATTTTATCGAAACACTCCTCAAAATCTTCCAGCAATTTCTCCGGGGATTCGCTGAGCACCAGCATATTTCCACAGCCAAAAAGCTCCAGATTTTTCAAAAGTCCTTTGGCTCTGGAATTACTGATGTCGTTTGCAGCTAAAAGCCCGTTTTCTCCGAGTCTGACTGCCAGTTCCGTAGCCTTTCCGCCCGGCGCGGCACATAAATCAAGCACCCAATCCCCCGGCTCCACTGGCAGCCTGGATGCAGGAATCATAGCGCTTGGTTCCTGTATGTAGTAAAGCCCCGCATAATAATGGGGATGCTTTGTGACTGCCTCATCTTCACTGTAATAAAATCCGTTTTTTGTCCAGGGAATCGGTTCCAGGGCAAACGGAGTGAGTTTCAAAAAATCTTCTACGGATATTTTAGAAGTGTTTACTCTCAGCCCCCGCGCTGACGGTTCGTCAAAACATGCCAGATATTCTTCATATTCAGTTCCAAGCAGTTCCCTCATAGAAGAGGTAAAAGATTGTGGTAATTTCATTGTATCTCCTCATAGCGTTTGTCATTGGACTGCGCGCGGTAGCCTTCCGAGATAATGTCAAGCTGACGGTGAAAGCGCTTTAACTGTTCAATATCGTTTGTTCCGTACACGCGGTAAAACTCATCCTGTATCCGTACAATCTCCCGCTTATTTGCCATGTTGTACAGGTTTTGGATATTATTCAGGATGTCGCTTACCAGATTCGCCTGAATTTGAAAGGAATTTTGGGCATCCATAATCTCGCTGCGCACAGAAGACATTTCATTGTCCAGCAGCAAAATGGCATCCGAGGCGCTGGTCAGCTTTGTGCGGATATGTTCCGGGATGCTTCCCTTATATTTGTACTGTAAGGAATGCTCAATCGTCGACCAGAAATTCATTGCCAGGGTACGTATCTGGATTTCTACCGGAATACGCCGGCTTCCTTTCAAAGTCTGCACTTCATAATAAATAATAATATGATAGCTCCGATAGCCGCTTTTCTTTGTGTTTTTAATATAATCTTTCTCGCTTTTCACGGTCATATCTGTGCGGTTGTGAATGATTTCCACTACCTTTTCAATATCCTCTACAAATTGGCAGATGATGCGGATTCCCGCGATATCACCCAGCTTCTCTTCAATATCTTCAATCCGGATTTTCTTTTTCTGGGCTTTGTCCAGAATGCTGGAAATCGTTTTCACCCGTCCGTTGACCTGTTCGATGGGAGAATAAAGCCCCCTGGACCGATGCTCGCGAATCAGATGGTTAAATTTAACCGTCAGCTCTTTCACGGCAAGCTCGTAGGGGTCCAGGATTTCTTTCCATAATTGTATTTCCATAGATCCGTACATCTCCTTATTTCGTTTAAAATTTAGTATAACATAAGCAGGCACCCTTTTTCAAGAAAGGGTGTGCGTTTTTTCGCAGATTCCGTAACAGTTCAGCCTTCGGCTTCACTGTTACGGAATCCAGCCCATTTAAAGTTTGCTGATCGCAAAGGGCTGGATTCTCTGGCTGAATTTACGCATTCTCACGGACTTTGCAGCAGGTGCAAAGTCCTGGGCTGAACTGTTACCAGGTTCCATTTCGTTTCGGTCTTTTCAGGGGCAGTCAAATTGCGGTTTGTCGGTCAGCAAGTTACGCGCTCAAGGTTCTGAAAGGTGGTATGTCAGCCGCCTGCTTTCCAGGCTTCTAAGTATCCAGTAAGGATTGACACTGATTTCGGGATGCTTTTCTGTCCGGACGTAGATTCCCAGATGGAGATGGACGTCAAATTTTCCACGGGTTCCTTCCGGACCATATCCGGTATCGCCCATATAGCCGATGATATCCCCTGCGTGTATTTTCTGTCCCACCTGGAAACCGGACGCATAGTCTGACAGATGGGCATAGTAAAAATATCCTCCGTGAGGGCTGCGGATTCCAATGCGCCAGCCTCCTTTGTCAAGCCAGCCGATATTTTCCACAACTCCATCCGTCATGCTGAATATAGGATAAACACCGCTTTCATTTTCAGGCGGCATCAAATCGCAGCCCTCATGTCTGCGTTTTCCTCCATAGCTGCGCTCGAACATCCAGGAATCTTCATAGGTGATTTCTTTTCCCGCAGGGAAATAAACAAGATCATCCCAAACCGCTGCATACAGCTTTTGCAGTTCCTCAAATTCTTTTCTCCGATGCTTTAAAAAATACGCGCCCCATTTTTTACAATTTTCGGCTGTCAGTGATGTTCCGTCTGTCAGTTTAAACTTTTTCATGGGCATCCATACCGAAAGGACGGTACCTTTTGACAGATTCGTTTCAACGGCGGTTTCCGCCAGTTTTTCCAGAGCCTCCGTGGAGAGATGCTGTCTGCGGAAATGTGCAGTGGGAGCGGTGTCTGGTTTCAGGTTCATAACGCGTCCAAAGGTTGTGCAGGTATGTAATAAATCGGTACATAAGCCTACCATTAAAATCAGGCAGATAAGCATTTGCAGAATTTGTTTCAGGATTCGAGGGTTCATGCAATATCCCCTTTAATAAAAGCTGAACGGTAACAGTATATGCGTTGCTTTCCGATAATAGTACCGTTGTTTTCCTGTTCTTGATTGAAAATCTTTACATATACTGTAACACGCAGAGCGCAGAGGAGGGGTTACATGAAGAAAATCGGATATGAAATATCGGCTGCAGCAATTCTTTTATTTTTATTCCTGTGCCCCGCCCAGGCGCTTGCGGCGTCCCGGCGGGGGCTGCATCTGTGGTTTGATACGCTTTTGCCTACTCTTCTTCCATTTATGATTTTTTCAAATATATTAATACGCGCCGATCTGGTACGTCCGCTGGTATCTGTGTTGTCTCCAATTTTTCACGGCATGCTGCGGCTGAGTCCCGGAGGAACTTATGCCCTTCTGATGGGATTTCTATGTGGTTGTCCTATGGGCGCCAAGACGCTTGCAGATTTACGCTTACGGGGTCAAATCACACAGGAAGAAGCACAATATCTGTTGGGATTTTGTAATAATATTAGCCCTTCTTTTGTTATGAATTTTCTGGTGATGGAACAGATGAACGCTCCGGAACTTCTTGTTCCTTCACTTGTCATTCTCTATGGGGCTCCGCTGCTTTACGGGATACTGACAAATCCGGCATACCGTCGTACCAGCCAAAAGATTTCGTCAGATACAAAGGTATGCAGTCTTTCCAGTGCGCCCAAAGAGCCCCTCTGCTTCGGCATGGTAGACAGTTGTATCCTGGATGGTGTAACTACCATTGTAAAACTTGGGTGTTATGTGATGCTATTTGCTATTCTGGCAGGTATCATTCAGACGCTTCCGGTTCCTGCTCAGGGGAAGGCTCTGCTGACTGCCTTGTCAGAGATTACAAATGGTATTCCGGCTATTATGGAGGGCTTTTCTTTTCCGTTAAATTTTTTGTTTTTGATGGTTATGGTTTCTTACGGAGGTCTGTCTGCACTTGCCCAGACGGACAGTGCAGCAAAAAACGCACATTTTTCCATTGGGAAATATGTGCGTTCAAAACTTATTACCAGCCTGATAGCTTTGCTTTTGTCTCTTTGCTTTTTAAGCTAAAGAATCGTCCTGGAAATCTTCCGTTCCGGCGGAACCTGTACTGTAGCTTGCCGGGGCTGCCTGAGGTGACAGTTCACGGCGGTTTTTATTTACAATATCATAGCAGGACTGCAGCGAATTGATAAAATTATTGTATCTGGAGCCGGCCGTCTCAATCGTGTGGCTCATAATTTTCTCAAGGTTTTCCAGCATCTCATCTGTGTACTGTAATGCGCCCATACGGATGCTGTTTGCGTCATTCGTAGCATTGTCCAGAATTTCCTGTGCCTGTGCGTTTGTCTTTTCCAGAAGTTCATTTGACTGCAGGTAAGCTTGCTGCATAACTTCACTCTCTTCCACAAGCTGCTTCTGCTGTGCCTGTGCATCGGCAATGAGGGAAGCTGCTTTCGTCTGCGCATCAGCCAGGATGGCATCTTTATTGCTGATAATTTTCTGATAACGTTTAATTTCGTCTGGTGTTTTCATACGGAGCTCCCGCAACAGCTCCTCCAGTTCTTCTTTGTTTACAACGATTTTCGTAGAGGACAAAGGCTGGAATTTGCAACTGTCTACATATTCCTCAATGTCTTCGATAATTTGTTCAATTCTGCTGCTCATTCTAATCTCTCCTTACTTAGTTATATGTTTCCCATACTTTTTACGCATGTGTTCTACGACAACCTGGGGAACAAATTTTGAAATATCCCCGCCATAAGCCGCTACCTCTTTTACTGTGCTGGAGCTGAGATATGCATACTCCAGACTGGTTGTCAGGAAAATTGTATCGATTTCAGGATTCATAATTCGGTTTGTCTGTGCCATCTGTAGCTCATATTCAAAATCCGTGATTGCCCGGAGCCCCCGGACAAGAAAACCTGCATTACAATTTTTAACAAAATCTACAGATAAGCCGGAAAAAGATTCTACTCGCACATTTCTGATATCTTTCGTGACTTCCAATAGTATCTTAACACGTTCTTCTACAGAAAACAACGGTGTTTTCGTATTATTGTTCAAAACTCCGACAATCAGCTCATCTACCAGAGCGGAGGAACGCCGTATCACATCCAGGTGTCCGAAAGTTACCGGGTCAAAGCTTCCGGGATAAACTGCCCTCCTCATCATTTGTTTCCCCCTCTCGCGGCTGGCTGTAAAAATAAGTGGGCATTTGTTTTGTATTCCTTGCGCTGCCGCAGGATAAATCCGGTGTTTTCCAGAAAATCAAAAGAAGTGTCTTTTGCCGCCTCTACAATAACTATAGAACTCTCTGTAAGCAACCCGGAAGCAGACAGGGCTGTAAGTACCCGCTCTTCCCAGCCTTCGCGGTAAGGGGGGTCTATAAATACAAAATCAAAGGGGGGTGCGCCGGAAAGTATATGCAGCGCCGCCAATACGTCCATTTGCAGAATATCTGCCCTTTCTGCCAGCCTGGTAAAATCCAGGTTTTCACTGATACATTTTGCGGCTTTCCTGTTATTTTCCACAAACACGGCTTTCGATGCACCGCGGCTGAGCGCTTCAATCCCAATCCCACCGCTTCCGGCAAATAAATCCAAAAAACGGGTTTCATATAACTCGTGCTGAATCATATTGAATAATGTTTCTTTGATACGGTCCGTGGTGGGTCTTGTCCCGTCACCTGGAACAGTTTTTAAAGGCAGCCGTTTGGCTGTTCCGGCAATCACTCTCATATAAAAATGTCCTGTTCTTGTCAATTTTTAAATAAGAAAACTGTCGGATACCGCAAAAGACGGTCAACAGTTTCCTGAAATTTTATAGTTATTATAGATGTTCTGCAGATGTTTGTCAATGTTCTGATATTACATAGCCTGCCAGATTGTATGCATGATCGGAAATCCTTTCCAGATTGCTGATGATGTCCAGGAATACCACGCCGTTTTCAGGTTTGCAGAGCTGTTTGGAAAGGCGCTCAATATGTTTTTCACGAAGCTCTTCTTCCATACTGTCTACCATATCTTCATATTTTCCAACCTTGGCTGCTGCATGAATATTTTTTTCTTCCCTTGCCTTAATGGCGAAATCAAAAGCATTGATTACCAGCCCCATGATTTCTGACATTTCGCCGGTGGCTTCTTCAGTGAACTGAATCATCTTTCCGTCTTTTGTGTCAAGCAGTTCAGCAATATTCTCAGTATGGTCTCCTACTCTTTCAATATCACTCACAGAATAAAAGAGGTTATTGATAATATTATGCTGTTCTTCATTGAGCGAGAGGTTGCTTATCTGCACCAGGTATTCGGTAATCAGTTTTTCCATCGTGTTAATGGTCTTTTCTGTCTTATATACGCTTTCAACTTTTTCTTTATCATAATTGAGTACCGCTTCTGATACATTACGCAAATTTTCAAAGGCAATTTTACCCATATGTACTACTTCAAGAATCGCATTTTCTACGGCAAAGGAAGGAGTCTCCAGAATACGTTTATCCAGATGGCGCAGCGTCAGGCTTTCTTCGCTGTCCGTGCCCTCTGCAGAACTGCTGTGTTCTTTTACAAGCAGGCCGGAAAGGGAAACCAGCTTATCTGCAAACGGGAACATAAGAATCATACGGGCAATGCTGAAACCTGTATGGAACATGGAAATCCCTACGCTGTTAATTCCTGCCTGCCCATATTGGGGCATAAACCGGAAGAAGGAGTATAAAAATGTTCCAAATACTACAACACCGATGACATTATAGGTCAGGTGAATGGCGGCTGCACGCTTAGCGTTTCGCGACGCGCCAATACTGGAAAGCAAAGCCGTTACACAGGAACCAATGTTGGAACCAAGACTGATATAAACGGCGGCACTGGTAGTTACTACCCCGCCCGTAGCTGCTAAAGTCTGCAGAACGCCAACGGATGCAGAGGAACTCTGCATAATAGCTGTTACGATAATACCAATCGCAATTCCCAGGAACGGATTACTGCCAAATAACTGGAACGCTTGGGAAAAAATAGGAAGTTCCATATAATCTGCGGCTGCGCCTTTCATAAAATCAAGACCTATGAATAAGAGGCCCAGACCGATAACGATTTCACCAATAATCTGCTTTTTCTGCTTTTTCGAAAACATGATGCAGAACGCTCCGAACCCTACCAGGAGCGGTGCATACAATGATGGGGAGATTGCCTTAAAAGTATCGCCCAGCTGCCCTAAGGATACAATCCATGATGTGATACATGTACCGATATTTGCACCCATGATAACGCCAACAGCTTGTCCGAGACTCATAATTCCGGCATTTACAAAACCGACCACCATGACCGTAGTTGCACCGCTGCTCTGTATGATTGCCGTAACCAGCATACCGACAATAACTGCCATGAAACGGTTATTTGTCAGAATACCTAAAAGTTCCTGCATCTTCTGCCCGGTTGACTTTTGTATGCCGTCAGACATGCTGTGCATGCCATAAAGGAACATTCCCAGTCCTCCGGCAAACAGAAATAGATTCTCTACATCATTTATGGACATATCTGTTCCCTCCATTCCAAATCGCCGTTTGCCAGTCCAAGAATCAGGGACTCGGCAGTAGCGATATTGGTTGCAATCGGTATATTGTAACGGTCACAGCATTTTGAAATTTCATCAATGCCGGGTTCTTTTCCGCCAGTCACAGGATTGTAAAAAAACAAAACCATATCCAGACTGTTACGGCAAATCATTTCCATCAGCTGCTTATCACCGCCTAAGGCTCCCGGAAGGAATCTGTGTACTTTTAGATTCGCGGCCTCGTCGATATGTCTCGCTGTTGTCCCAGTTGCGTATAGCTGATGCTTTTCAAGAATCTTCTTATACGCTACGCAAAAATCTTCCATGAGATTTTTCTTTTCGTTGTGTGCGATTAAGCCTACGTTCATTCTTTCCTCTTTCTGACGCGCATACAGCGCCATACCGGCAGAGTTGGAAGATTACTTCCACACTTCTTACCTATTATTGTTTTCTCTAACCAAGAGGATTATATCATGATTTCTATAGAAAGGAATAGGCTTTTTCTCTTTTTTTTCATTTTTCTGCAAAAACGTGCAGGAATTGCCAGTTTAAAAATTTGAATTTACCGCATACTAGAATTGCAACTAACAATTGCAAATGAAAAAGAAAATGAAAATCCAAAGAAAAAATGTTTCAATTTAAAAGGAGGCGTTAATTATGTCAAACAGATCTTCAAACACAGCAGCAGTACCGGAAGCAAAGAGTGCTTTAGACCGTTTTAAAATGGAAGTAGCACAGGAAATTGGAGTACCTCTTAAAGAGGGTTATAATGGTGACCTGACTTCTAAGCAGAATGGTTCTGTTGGCGGATATATGGTGAAAAAGATGATTGAGGCGCAGGAGCGTCAGATGACAAACGGAACTTCTCAGTTCTAAGCAGCGCAATAGAAAACCCCCTTCTCTCTAGTCTGAGGGAAGGGGATTTTTTATAAGTTATTTAATCTTTACGGTTTTTGCCTGTCCTTTTTTTGCAAGCAGCTTTTTGTATTTCTTTTTCTGTGCCTTAGGCACTTTGATTGCAGCTTTTTTGTAAATTCCTTTAAATGCCTTAGCGCCGACTTTTTTCAGCATCTTTCCTTTGATAGTGACAGTTTTAAGCTTACTGCATCCGGAAAATGCCTGTTTGCCGATATTTCTTACATTTCTTCCGATTGTAACCTTCTTCAGTTTTTTGTATCCGGAAAATGCTTTTGTACCAATCTCTGTAATTTGGCAGCTTATATTTTCAAGCGTTACTTTATCCTTTACATTTAAGGATGTAAGCTTTTTCTTTTTCTTTGCGTCTGCGCCAACAAGAGAAACTGTTTTGTTAACCGCATCCGTAACTTTGTATTTCATTCCGTCTGAGGTCTGGTATATTTTTCCTTTTACAAGAGACGGAATGGATGGTTTCGGCGGCTGAGGGGCCGGATTCTTTCCGGGATCAGGAGGCGTAACCGGTTTAGGATCCGGCTTCGGACTTGGATTTGGCTCATCCGTTTTTTCTTTAAGCGCGGTTTTTGCAGCTTCTAATTCTTTCATATATTTTCTCAGCGCAGCAGCGCCCTCGCCCTTTTTCAAAGCGTCTTGCAGCTTATTATATGCCGCCTCATATACGTTCCAGGATTCAGCCGTATATTTTTCTTTTTCTTCCGGCGTTCCAAGATTCATTTCCTCAAAAATAGAGGTTATTCCTTCTACTGTAAAAGCAAGATTGTTTTCGGCATCCTGCAGATATGTGTATGCAAGAATTACATCTTTGGACGCAGAAGTTTCTGAAATTGTTTTAGCAGCGTCGAGGGCTTCTGCATAGGCAGCCCAGGAAGTAATATTGTAGTTCTCTTTCTTTTTCTTTTTACTTTCTTCTATGGCAGCTACAAGATTCTGTCTTGCCGTCTGTGACATTTCATCCATAAGTACATGGATATCTTCCTCAGATGTAGAATCATTTCCTGCAACCTCTTTTAAATCAGCCAGCAATGCTGCAGCATTGCCTGTTATGGATGTTCTGCCGCCTCCACGCGACTCTATACCGGCAATAACACTCAAAAGATCCGTCTTATCTGCTAATGCGTTTGTATCTGCCGTACCTATGATGCGGATTTCTGCGGCGCTTCCGAAATTATCTCCGCTGTCCAATATGCGGAAACGTACATGGGTGGCAAGCGCTGCCCCTGCCAGTTTTATTGTTTTTACATCGGCGGATTTTGCGCATGAGCCAACCGTGACCGGAACAAAATCGGTGCCGTTTTTACTCACTTCAATTTGATACTTTTTAACATTTCCGTTTTCTGCATCTGAACGCGGGGTATATTTTAAGCCAGATACGAGATAGGAACCACCCAAATCAATGGTAACATAATGCTTTTCGCGTACGCCATTATCGTCAGGATATTTGGAATGCCAGATTGTGGAGGTATTGCCGTCCAGTACCAGCTCCGCGCCGGCTCCTCCCTGGGCGCTTCCGGCAGTTGCGCTCATTCCATCAACAGGCAGTTCTGTAAAAATCCCGGTTCCTATTTCACCAACAATGGTTTCTTGTGTCACATGTGGTTTGTCGGTTAAGCTTACGTTGTAAATTGTCTCAGCTGCTCCGCCATCCTTGACACGGACATTTCCGGTTGCTTTTATGATTCCGCTATCAGAATCTTCTATATCATAGATAAACTCCAACGCGTTTGCGCCATCGTTGCCGACGAGAGCTGCTTCTTTCAGTTCATTGCCTACCTGCATTTCCAGAGTAACATTTCCGGCCGCAAATACTTTCTGGGAAAAAGTTACTTTAACTTTTATCTGTCCTCCGGCCGCCAGACGGTCTGTTTCCATACCTGCGGCATTCAAAATTGTTGTCGTCAGGCCGGTGGGTGTCGGCGTATTTTCAAAAGTATTACCATCCATAATGTATTCAGGGCTGAAAGATGTAAACGCTGCGCCAACCATAGCATAGCTCTCATGCTCGTAAATTAAACCAATTAATCCGTTATTCATATAGGTCAGAGAAGAATATAAGTATTTCATATCCTCAATGAGTTTCGAATATGCCCAATCCAGCGTATCATCCTCATTTACAAAAGCAATGCGTACCGTACCATGATCTCTTCCGCCGGTCGGGTTTGAGAAAATAATTGCTTCTTTCTCCTGTCCATCCCGGGAGTCAAGAATCTTTTCCGGGTAATGCAGCGCTGACATCTCACAGTAAGGCTCTTTGATACCGGGAGCATAAGTTACCTCTCCCCAGCTCTCGCCCTGCGTCGTACTGACTGCCATAGCAACCTCGCTGGTAGCGTTTTTCATAAACTGGATTAAATGCCCGTTATTCAGTTCTATAATACAGCTTTCATTCAATTCTCTCGTACTGTTTGTAGAATTCTGCGTTTCGGAAATATCGTTGGGGGAAGCGCCTCTGTGCCAGGTTTTTCCATGATCATCCGTATACACGTTGTAGGATGAAAAACGGTTGTTCCTATTATTGGAATCCATACAATACGTGGTAAAGATCAAACGGCCGCTCTGAAGCTGCGCCCCCGCGCCCGGCCCCAGACCAAAGAACGTCATCCAGTCTGCTTTTACATACGGAGTCAGGTCCTTGGGAAGCTCCCATGTCAATCCGTCATCATCGCTGTATGTCATCCAGAGATAACAGGTATTGTGCATGGTAAGCTCAGAATTTTTATAAATATTGCCGATTTTCACACCGTCTTTGTACAGGGTGCCCTGATCTCTATATGGCGCCGCAGATTCTGTCTCGACCTGGTATGCTGTCACTTCGTTATTGCTGTCATATACAATGCCGTTCTCGCGGACTGTATAAGTATCGCCGACACTGTCTGTCAATGTCTGGTAATATTTTCCGTCAATCTTGGTATATCCCGTTCCGGGCTGGGCGCCCCATAGGCTTACTCCGTCGCGGAACATATCCACCAGCATATATACCCTGCCATAGTGCGGGCTGTTTTCATCATTATCTACAACCATTTCGGCATCCATAGTATAGCCGTAATTATCTGCTAAATCAATGACAGGAATTACAGGCCCCCACGTCTGGCCATTGTCCTCACTTCTCCGTATCACATTGTCAATGACGCCCACATCGCCGGAACCGTCCCAGCGTTTATCAATGCCTGCAAATACGGTTCCCGTCTTTTTAGAAGTGACAAGAGCGGGGATTCTATAAGCTACGGAACCGTCAAATCCCGAATTGAAAAGCTCCCTGTTCGGAGTTTTTATGTATCCGTCCATCTTTTCGGTACCATCCGGATATGTCTGGGAAGCAGTATTCGTATGCAGTTTTGCGATATCTTCACTGCTCAGAGCCTCATTATAGAGCTTTAGTTCTGAGAAGTATGCATTTTCACCGTATTTGATAGATGCAGCGCTTACCGTACCGGAAAGCCTGGCGCTGCCGGCCTCGGCAGCATCCACATAAACCGTGAACTGTTCCTCTTCCCAGGAAACTGCCAGGTTATGCCATTTTTCAGTGTCCAGTTTCGTATTTGCGACAGCTATCTCTTGCTTTTCATTTCCGGATCGGATGCCGACTTTGCCGCCTTCTGTATAAATTTCTAAAGAATTATCCATTTCCAAAAGAGTTACTTTCTCTTTTGCCGCAGTTTTCAGCCGATATACGAAATTTACGCTGCCGTTAGAAATATCCTGTGTTGTTCCAACTCCGTTCAGACCGCTTTGTGGGAGCTTTATATTGAAGATTGGTACCGGAAGAACTTTCTTTTTCAGAACTACATTGCGCATAGTCCCATTAAATGTCCATCCGCTTTTACCGCTGTAATTTGTCATACCGCCAAGACTGAAAGTATCCGGCGTCCATGAAAGATCTTCAATGCAAACGGGGGCGGCCGTTGTCTGAAGTACCGTTTCATCATCCAGGGAAAGTGTTACGCCCCTGTCCTGAGTCAGTTTCAGCTTCGCTGTATGCCAGTTTCCGTCATTGTAATTCTTTGAGGCTGTCGGAGTGCCGGCATTTGTACCGTCTTTTGTCTCAAATCCAATTTTATTTCCGTCCCTCACAAAGAATGCCATATATTTCGTAGTGCTGTATTCCAACACTGCCAGGGCCTGGAGCGAAGAAGACGTCGTTTTAAACTCTATGGACCATTCCATAGACCCTGTGTCTTGAAAGAAATCCTCTATCCGTTCACTTTTTGTCTGGACAGAGGTGACTGCCGTATCTGTATTTGTGTAATACCGTACGGTTTCCCAGCCTTCTTCAGTAGTATCAATGGTTCCGTCTTCTGCCGCATAGACGGAAAACTCTGAAATCTGTGCGCTTCCAAGCATTATACATAAACTTAGCAGAAACGCAAATGTCTTTTTTAATCCTTTCTTCATGTTCTTCTCCTTTTTAATTTCTTAGTATGTTAATTATAACGAATTTACCTGCTAAATAGCAAGCCCTTTTAGATATAAAATACAAAAACCGCATTTGTTACATACAAAAACCGCCGGGATATCTTGAGTTTCAAGATATCCCGGCGGTTTTGGCCGATTCCAGGCGTATCATACAGTGCTTACAGGCTGATACTGCCCTTCACATCATCATTTATCACATAATATGCAGTGTTTTCTTCCGGTTTAAAATAAATGGTGATTGATTTCATATCTCCGACTTTTTTCTTGAGCTGTTTTGTCCAAACTTCTTTTACCTGCTTTACAATATCCTGGTGATTAATTTCTTTTCCAAGATACTGTACATATACGGTTTCTTTGATTGGAGTCTTTTTTGCTGCGGACTTTTTCGCTGTTGCTTTTTCTTCTGCTTTTGCTGTCTCTTTTTTTACTGTTTCTTTTACTTCTTCTGTGTGCTGTACAATTTCCTTTACTTCTTCTTTCTTTGCCGGAGCTGCAACAGCTTCCTTAGCCGCTGGTTTCTTTTCAGGTACTTTTTCAACCTTCGGAGCCGTAACCTTTGCTGTCTCATTCATGGCTACTTTTTTTGTTTTTTTCATATGAATTAATTCCTCCTCTAGACTCAACGTACACTATCATATAACAAAACCCGGAAAATAGCAACTACAAATTTAAACGTTCTGTACCGCCGTGTATATATATAGATAATTTTTTCTTTAATAATTGATGTTCAGGAAGCAGCAATTCCTCATCTGTTTCCAAAAGCCTGCCTGCTGCTTCACTTGCCCATTGAAGTATGGCTGAATCCTGAAACACATCTCCGAGACGGAATTCCATCAGTCCGCTCTGGCGGATACCAAACAGGTCTCCGGGACCCCGAAGTTTTAAATCTTCGCCGGCAATGAAAAAACCGTCGTTGGACTGATTTAGGATTTCCAGGCGTTGTTTCGTTTTTTTGCTGTCAGAACTGTGTACCATGATACAATAGGACTGTTCGCTTCCACGCCCTACCCGCCCGCGAAGCTGATGGAGCTGTGCCAGCCCGAAACGCTCTGCATTTTCTACCATCATTACGGTCGCATTCGGGACATTTACGCCTACTTCTACGACTGTTGTAGATACTAGCACCTGAATCTCATTTTTCAGGAAACGTTCCATAATTTCATTTTTCAGTGCGGGCTTCATTTTCCCATGAAGATATTCGACAGTTATAGTATCCGGAAGAGATTCACATAACTGCCGGGTATATGCAATTACGTTTTCGGCTTCAATGCTTTCGCTTTCTTCCACCATAGGGCAAATGACATAAGCCTGACGCCCCTTCTCAACCTCATTTCGAATAAAAGCATATGCTTTGGTTCGGTAAGAAGTGTCCACCACACAGTTTTTGATAGGGAGACGGTCGGCAGGAAGTTCGTCTACTACCGAAATATCTAAATCTCCATAAATAATTACCGCCAATGTCCGCGGAATGGGCGTAGCGCTCATCACAATCATATGGGGGGTAATGCCCTTTGCCGCAAAGGCTTCCCGTTGGCGTACCCCGAACCGATGCTGTTCGTCTGTAATGACCAGTGCAAGATTCTGATAATCTGCTTTTTCCTGGATAAGCGCATGGGTTCCGATGATAATGTCTGCAAAACCGGAAGAAATCTTCTGGTAAGCTTCCCGTTTTTCCTTTGCAGTCATGGAGCCGGTCAGCAGTACAGCCTTAAAATCAAGTGCCTGTTTCTGGATTAATTCCGTGATAGATTCGTAATGCTGCCTGGCCAGTACTTCGGTGGGAACCATCAAAGCGCCCTGCAGCCCGTTTGCTGCTGTTAGGATAAGGGCAAGCACAGCAAGGATGGTTTTTCCGGAACCTACATCCCCTTGGATGAGCCGTGCCATTACCTGGTTTCCGGTCAAATCCTGTTCCAGCTCGCGCCAGACTTTCTGTTGCGCGGCAGTCAGGGAGAAAGGTAAATTTTGTATTACCTGTGCGGTTACAGGTTTTTCTTCCAGAAAAAAAGAGGGGCGGACAACTATCCTGTCATTTCTCAGGCTGCGCAGTGCAAGGATGAACAGAAAAAATTCATCAAATACCAATCGCTGTCTGGCCTGGCGCATGTTGGTTTCATTGTCCGGAAAATGTATTTGAGAGAGAGCATGCCGATAGTCGTCCAGCTTCCATTTTTCGCGTATGGAGTCTGGCAGCATATCCTCTGAGATTTCCAACTCATCCAATACCTGGCGAACCGCCTTTTTGACCATTTTATTTGTCAGGCCGTCAACCAGCGGATAGAGAGGCTGCATCTGTCCCTGGATGTTTACATAGGCATCTATATCGAAAATAGCAGGTTGTTCAAGGGCAGTCTGCCGTCCTTTTCTTACAGCTTTCCCGCGAAACACATACCGTTTCCCTGGCTTTAATGTGTTTTTCAGATACGGCATATTGTACCAGAAAGCCTGCAGACAGCCAGTGCTATCCCGCAGTATGACGGTCGACAGATTCAGCCGTTTTACATAACGAACCGTGATTTCACAGGAAAGGGAGGCGCAGACTGCTGCTGTCTCCCCCTCCCTTATCTCGGAAATTGATTTCATATTTTCATAGGTATCATACGCCCGGGGATAATAGTGCAGCAAATCACCCAGTTGAAAAATCCCCGCGCGTTCAAATATTTTCTTTGTTTTTTCCCCGACACCCTTCAGGGCATCCGGACCGGAGCACATATTCATGTCCTGCCTCCAAATCTATTCTACGGATATTACATAGTAATATATCGGCTGGCCTCCGGAATATACTTCCACCTCGCAGGAAGGATACTTTTCAGTAAGCGCATCAACGAGCGCATTTGCCGTATCTTCTTCGATATCGGAACCATAATAAACGCTGATCAGTTCAGAATCCGCATCCATCATAGCGGCTACAGTCTCTTCTGTGACTGTCTGGATTTCCTGCCCTACAGCGAGAATGGAACTGTCGCCGATTCCCATGATATCTCCTTCGTGGATTTCCTTATCGCCGATATGAGTATTGCGTACAGCGTACGTAATCTGCCCTGTACTTACTGACTGGCTGCCCTCTTTCATGGCTTCTTCATTTTCTTTGGCGGAAAGTTCTGCATTGTAGCTAATCATCGCGCTGATTCCTTGGGGAACTGTCTTCGTAGGAATGACGATGATGTTTTTTTCTTTTGTCATCGCTTTCGCCTGGTTCGCTGCCAGGATGATATTTTTGTTATTCGGCAGGATAAAGATGGTATCGGCATTTACTTTATCGACTGCCAGCAGCATATCCTCTGTGCTGGGATTCATGGTCTGCCCGCCCTCAACGAGGTAATCTACGCCCAGATCCCTGAAAATCTGTCCGATTCCCTCGCCGATGGACACAGATATAAAGCCGACATCTTTCTTTGGCTCATCGGGTATCGCTGCTGCTGAGGCCGCCTGCTGCGCGGCAATTTTTTCAGCGTCTTTTATCAGTTTTTCCTGGTGTTCTTCCCGCATATTGTCAATCTTCATTCTTGTGAGGGAACCGTAGGTCAGTGCTTTTGATATTGCTTTTCCAGGATCATTCGTATGTACATGAACCTTTACAATATCATCATCTGAAACAACTACGATGGAATCGCCGATAGAAGAAAGGAATCCCTTGAACTCCTGCTCTGTATCTTCTGTATAGTTCTGTTCAAGCATAATAATAAACTCTGTACAATATCCGAACTTAATATCAGCCTGAGCCTGCGGATCTGCCTTTACCTGAGCCATAGAAACGCTTCCTGAGCTTTCAATGGAATAATCAATCTCTTTTCCAAGGAACGCATCGTATGCACCCCTCAGTACCTGCATAAGACCCTGTCCGCCGGAATCTACAACTCCCGCTTCTTTCAGAACGGGAAGCATTTCCGGCGTCTGTGCAAGCACACCGTCTGCATGATCGATGACCTGGCTGATAAAGCTCTTCATATCAATATCCGTTTCTGCAAGTTCTGCTGCTTTATCTGCCGCTCCCCTGGCCACGGTCAGAATCGTGCCTTCTTTCGGTTTCATAACTGCTTTGTAGGCTGTTTCTACCGCTTTCTGCATCGCAGATGCAAGGATGGATGTGTCAATTTCATCATAATGTTTGATGCCTTTGGTGAACCCGCGGAAAAGCTGTGAAAGGATAACGCCTGAGTTCCCCCTGGCTCCGCGCAGTGAACCGGAAGAGATTGCTTTTGCCAGCGTCTCCATCGTGAGGCTGTCCAGTGCAGCAACTTCTTTCGCTGCAGACATAATTGTCAGAGTCATGTTCGTACCCGTATCGCCGTCCGGAACGGGAAATACATTCAGCTCATTAATCCATTCTTTTTTTGATTCCAGATTTTTGGCGCCGGCCAGAAACATCTTGGCACACAGGCTGGCGTTTATCGTATTTGTCTCCACCGCAAACTCCTCCTTAATCTATGGCTCTTACGCCTTCTACATAAATATTAATTTTTTCTATTTCCAATCCGGTAAATTCTTCCACCCTGTATTTCACATTTTCATACAGATTCTGTGCCACGGCAGAAATGCTCACGCCATATGCCACGATTACATGGAAATTTAAAGAAATTTTATTATCAGCAATCGTTACATTAATTCCGTGCCTGAGGCTTTCCCTCTTTAGTAATTTCACCAAACCGTCTTTCATATTCACTGCAGCCATTCCTACGATGCCAAAACATTCAACGGCAACGCTTCCGGCATAAGTGGAAATCACGTCGGTATCTATCATGACCGTTCCAAGCTCTGTATCCATACGTCCTTTCATACTTGTAACCTCCTAATATCCTGTTAAGCTGATATTCTATCATGTACTTTTCCCTATTATACCCTGTTTTCCCCAAAAATGAAATATTTATTTTAGCTTTTTAGAAATGTTTGGCAAATTTCGAAAATTCGCTTGCAAAATGTATGTGTATCTGCTAAAATGTTCAGTGTTGTGAGCCTGTATACAGACAGGTAATTTATTTTCAAGGAGGTGCAGTCATGGCTAGATGTGCTATTTGTGATAAAGGTGCTCATTTCGGAAATAATGTGAGTCATTCCCATAGAAGATCAAACAAGATGTGGAAATCCAACATAAAGTCCGTAAGAGTGAAAGTAAACGGTGCCGCTAAGAAGATGTATGTATGTACTTCTTGCTTAAAGTCCGGCAAAGTTGAAAGGGCTTAAACGGCAGAAAACAATCTGAGCCTCTCATCCGTCAGCGGAATGAGAGGCCTTTTGTATATCCTGCATCAACAGCAGAATAGATTATATCCAATCAATAATACGATGGCGCATATAAGAATAGTAAAAAATTTATACGGGATGATGACTGCCAGAAGCATTCCGATGCCCATCCAGAACAGTGTATACCCTATAATGCGTTTCATGCACGCTCCTGAAGTACTTTTTACCATTATATGCGCCTGATGTCATTCTATCCCTCGATGTCCGTGAAAATGTCATCTACGGCTGCCTGTGCTGATTCTTTTTCTTCTTTTGCCGGTGTGCTTTTACTGTCTGTAAATCTGCTTACGAAATCAGGCACCATATCTAAAACTTTTGTAAGCCCGTCCTGATTCCTGACATTTACCAGTTTTGTGGTTCCGTTCTGGATAACCAGGATTGCGCTGGGAGTCATCTTGCCGCCCATTCCACCGCCTCCCCCGCTTTTCTTATCCTCGGATCTCGCAGAAGCTCCTACGCCGAAAGACACATCTACAAGCGGCAGAATGATAGTATCCCCGATGTGAACCGCCTCGCCGACGACTGTTTTCGTAGTGATAAAGCTGTTCATCCCTTTAAACAGGGAATCTACGGTTGTTTGAAAATTATTCTCTGAAGCCATGATAATTCCTCCTTATATTTGGTTTCCTATACAGAAAGGCTGCCGGAAGCAAATTTTCTGTATAACGTTCTAAATTCTTTGTCCCGGAACACTTTCCATGCTACTCTTACAAAATGCCAGAACCGGATATGTCCGCAGATATGAATCTGTCCTTCATATATAGCATGTTCGAAATCGGGTTCTAAGCGGACTTTATAACAATTTACCGGAAGCAGAAGATACAAAACTCCCGTGAGCTGCCCTGTTATTGCAGGGTCGGAAAAACCATACCGTAATTCCCCCTGTATCCTGTCCGGCTGTAAATGTTTCCATAAATATTTCAAATGCTGTCTGAAATGCGAGAATACCGTCTTTGCCAATTCAGAGCGCAGCAGCCCGATAAAATCTCCGGTTTTCTGAAATATCTTTTTCAGCGTTTTCCAAAACTCTTGAATATTCCTGGGAATGTTTTTCAAAATTCCCAGGATTTTCCGCAGCATTCCGGAAATTTTTCTCCATAAATGAGACAGTTTTTCCGGTACGCGTTTAAACCAGGATGTTTGTCTGCATAGTTTTAGTTCATCCGGCTGTTTTTGCTCTATTGCCTTTTCTGTATCGTACGTGTCCCGGGATTTCGGGGGACAGTCCGTCTGTATTTCCGGTTCGGGAGATTTTTTCCTGTCAGTTCCGGGCAAGTTATTTTTTTTCATTTTTTTTTGCCGCTTTGGTTTTTCAAGCTTTTTTTTCAGCGGCTTTTCGAAATCTTCTGACTCTGTAGGAAGCAGTTTCTTTTTCAAAAATAATATCCGAAACTCTACATAAGGCTTCGCATTCTGATATCCCCCGGAAATTGCGATAAGACGAAGCAGCCAGGTGAATTTTCCCTTAATCAGGACGCCTCCCGTATCTTTTTGGACAGTCAGACGGTAACGCAGCGGTACAAAAAGCACAAAAAGCAGGGCCAGCAGGAGAAAAAGCAAAAGCGCTGCCAGAAGGATTCCCAGTATTTTTAGTATTGCCAAGATAATATGTAGCATATTCTCACTCCTGCAGCTCTTTTTCTTTGCTTACGCTTCCTTCTTTTTGTTTCAGATATTCGGGAATGTTGGTGTTGCCTGCCTGCGCGCAGGTTTCGGCCAGCATTTCCTGAACGATATCTACTGCCTCGTCATACCCTTTTGCTATCCCTACAATCATAGGAAGATTCCGCCTCACGGCAGGCAATTTCAGATATGCTGAATGGATGATATCCAGCATATCCTGCCCGTTCGCGGCGAGCGTAATCAGGTAAATGTCAATCTGTCCCGCGTTTCTTTTTAATTTCCGGATAATTTTTTCAGCCTTGGGCTTTGCCCTGTCGCCGATATAAAGTTTCGAATACCATTCCATATTTACGTCTGTTTCAACCTTTCCTCAATGGCGTCCACCACGGTTTTCAGTACCTTAATCCTGGCATAGTATTTGTCGTTCCCTTCCACAATCACCCAAGGGGCATACGTTGTAGAAGTACGGATCAGCATTTCATCTACCGCTTCTTCATAAGCATCCCATTTTTCACGGTTCCGCCAGTCCTCGTCCGTGATTTTCCATTGCTTTTCGGGTATGGACATGCGCTCCTGAAAACGGCGTTCCTGCTCATCCTTATCAATGTGCATCCAGAATTTGATAACGATTGCCCCTGCGTTTGCGATATGCTCTTCCATGTCATTTATTTCTTTGTAAGCCCGCTGCCATTCCTCACAGGTGCAGAAGCCTTCGATACGCTCCACCATAACCCTTCCATACCAGGTTCTGTCAAAAATAGCTATATGACCCGCTTTCGGCATGTTCTGCCAGAATCTCCACAGATAATGATGCGTCTTTTCAATATCATTTGGCGCAGCGGTGGGATTTACTGCATAGCCCCGTGGGTCCAGGCACTTTGTCAGCCGTTTAATCGCTCCGCCCTTTCCGCCGGCATCCCATCCCTCAAAGCCAAGCACCACTGGAATCCGCCTGCGGTAAAGCTCGCTGTGGAGGAGGGAAAGCTTTTTCTGGAGTTTTTTCAAATGCATTTTATATTCTTCCTGTGTGTAAGACAGGCTGAGGTCAACGCTGTCCAATACGGAAGCTTGAAACAGAGTTCCTGCTGTATGGCGTCTGTTTACAGACTCTGGGGTTTTCGCGGAAGCTCTCGCTTCCTCAATCTGTTTTTCCAGATGGCTTACAACTGTGCAAAGTACCTTTGCCGCAGCATATTCTTTATCCATTGCTTCCACTACGGTCCAGGGAGCGAAATCTGTATCTGTCTTTTGAAGCATTTCCTCATTCATCACTTTGTATTCTTCAAAATGCTTATTTCTTCTTAAATCTTTTTTTGAAACTCTCCATGCGGTTTCCTCATTTGCTAAAAGCTTATGGAATCTTTTCTTTTGTTCTTCTTGTGTAATATCTAAAAACAGTTTGATAATTACAGTGCCGCTATCGGACAGCATCTTCTCAAAGGATACGATTTCCTGGTATGCGTACCCAATCTGCCCTTCTGCCGTCAGTCCCTCAAACCTCTCAAGAAGTACCCTGCGGTACCAGCTTCTGTCGAAGATGGCAATCCGCCCGTCTGCGGGGGTTTTTGTCCAAAAACGCCACAGGAACGGGTGCATCTTCTCTTCTTTTGATTCCGGCCCGATGCTGTACACTTTGAACCCACGGGGATCCAGGGGCTGGATCAGCCGGTTAATCAGCGTTCCTTTTCCGGCAGCTCCAAAGCCTTCAAATACGACAATGACAGGGATGCCAAGCTCCCGGCATTCCCGCTGCAGCATCCCCAGACGGGCGGTCAGCACATTCATGGTTTCTTTAAATTCCCTCTTATCCATTTTCTTAGAAAGATTGATTTTTTCGAGCATACACACACTCCTTTCTTTGAAAAAATGGGCTGCGGCAGAATGTTCTTATGTTCTGCGGCAACCCTTCTCTTACCAAAGCAGATACCGCATTTGCCCAGACCGCCCGTTTAGGCGGTTTTTATTTCCTGCATTAAAAATACTTGCGGCTTCCCCAGAGATTTCGTTTCTTTAAATCCAGATATTCATTGTATGCGTTCTCCAGAATCATTTTTTCATTAGAAAATTTCAACAGATGATACGCTTCGTGAAACTTATAATATCCTGAATCTACAAAATATTCCTCACGTTGTGGTTTGCTGTAATAGCTGTCTGACATCATCAGATACCAGTGGACATCTTTTTCCACGGTGTCTTCCGGTACATTAAAGGTATATCGGCTTTTTCCGATATATTTAATTATGGAGGCCTGTACCCCTGTCTCCTCCAAGACTTCTCGCGCAGCGGTTTCCTTAAATTCCTCACCAGCCTCTACAGTTCCCTTAGGCAGAACCCAGCCCTCATACTTATTTTTATAACTCTTGTACAGAACCAGGATTTTACCACGAAATATCACCACACCGCCACAGCTCGTTGCCTCAATCATTGCAATTCCTCCTGTTATGCGTTGTGTCATTTTGACTGGTTTTAGTATAACTCGTTTTCCAGAATCATGCAACCCGTTTATAAAAACTCCTTAGGAGACATCAATAACCGCTATAGTAATTATTGTAATATGCGTCGAAAATCTGCTTTGCAATAGGTACTGCCGCAGAGCTTCCGGAGCCGCCGTTTTCAGCGATAACGGCAATTGCCAGCTCCGGATCATTTACATTCGTGTACCCCACAAACCAGGAATGGGTTTCTTTTCCGCTTCCCGTTTCGTACTCGGCAGAACCCGTCTTTCCCGCCGCACTGTAACTCTGTCCTGAAAGCGCGGATGCTGTTCCCTCTTCTACTGTTTTTTCCATAAATCCCCTGAGAATTCCTGCTTCATCCGCACTCATCAGTTCTTTGTATACTGTGGGTTTATTTTGCTTTACCATATTTCCGTCATAGGTTTCGATATGGTCGATAAAATATGGCCGCATCATAGATCCGCCGTTTGCTACAGTGGCCGTAATCAATGCCATCTGCAGCGGAGAAGCGACGGTATTGCCCTGTCCGATAGCAGTCATCATTTCTTCACCATAAGAAGCTCCTTTATCCAGCGTAAACAAACTCTTGGCAGAAGGAAGTTCTATAGGCAGGGACGTGTTGAACTGGAATTCCTCACACAGTTTCCGGAAATCACCGTCATCCAGATCCATTCCGATTTTTGCATACGCGCCATTACAGGAATGTACAAAAGACTCTTCCAGATTTACATGGCCGTGAACTTCCCCGCCGTAACAGGTAATCCTCACATCATCCTTGGAAATACTGCCGCCGCAGTCATAACGGTAACTCTGATAGTCGTCGGGATGTTCACGCAGATACGCAAGTGTCGTCATGATTTTAAATGTAGATCCGGGCGGGTACTGTCCCTGTGCAGCACGGTTAAACAGGGAACTGTTTGAAGAATCACTGATCAGGGAATCCCAGTCGCCTTCAATGGTGTTCGGGTTAAAATCCGGTTTTGAAACCATTGCCAGGATTTTTCCGGTATTCGGTTCCAAGACTACTACAGCTCCATTGTAAGAGCCAAGAGCATCATAACATGCTTTCTGGAGCCTGGAATCCAAAGTGAGAACCACATTGTCCCCTCGTACTTTTGTATCCAGATTTTGTTCCCGAATCTGGTCAAGTATCGAAGCATGGCTTGACATCAAATCAAAATTTGAAGCCGACTCAATTCCTGACTTTCCATTGGACGCATAGCCTACCACATGAGAAAACACATTGTCAAACGGATAGAGCCGTGTTTCATTCCCAGCTTCGTCCACGTTTGTTCCGGCAAGGATTTCACCGTCAGCGGAGAGAATGGAACCTCGGATAATCATTTCCTGCTTACTCTCCTGCTTTGTATTATTGACATGAGAATTAATTTCATCCGCTTTTTTCAGATTAAAATGTACCAGATACCCGGCTAAGGACAGAAACATAAACACAAAGATATAGCTGACCTGTACTAAGTTCCGGTTCCTGCGTTTTCGCTCACTGACTTCCGGCGGGATATCATCTTTAGGTTCTTTCTTTTTTTTAGGCTTTGGAGAAAGCTTCCGTTTCTTTCTGGGACGCTCTTCATCAATAGGGATATCGCGAATCTGGATATCCTCCGTTTCCGTTGTCGTAGTATTCTTCTTCAAACCTGTTTTCCTCGTCTTCTCTTAAAATATAAAGTCCCTGGATAATGGAAAAAGATGCAAGGGTGCTCAAAAGTGAGCTGCCTCCGGTACTGATCAGAGGCAGGGTAACACCTGTCATCGGAATCATTTTCATCGCTCCGCCTACAGTTAAAAACACCTGGACTCCATAAAGGCATCCAAGACCAAACGCCACATACCGGTAAAAATCCTCCTCCAGTTTCATCGAAATATTTACAAACATGATAAAACAACTCATACAGATTAGAATCAGGCAGATGGCAAATATTCCCCCAAGCTCTTCTACGATTGCCGCAAACATAAAATCCTGGTCAACGATCGGAATTGCACCCGGTGAACCCTGGAACAGCCCCGTTCCAAACCATCCTCCCGCGCCGATGGCAAACAGCGCCTGCGCTACCTGGTAGCCGCCGCCCTCGTATTCTTTAAATGGATCCTGCCAGATTTCTACCCGTACCCGCACATGGCTAAACAGGAAATATGCCGCCACTGCCGCCACTGCGCCTGCGGCAAATCCTGCCAGAAGATATCGGATATCCTTTGTTGCCACGTAAAGCATCATCAGGTACGTGATAAAGAAAATCAACGCGCTTCCCAAATCTGTGGAGATGACAAGAATTAATACATGAAAGGCAGCCAGCGCGGTAGTTACCACGATATTTTTAAACTCTATGGATTTTGCCAGCATTCCTGCCGCGAAAAATACAAACAGGATTTTCACAAACTCGGAAGGCTGCAGCGTGATGCCGCCCACACTCAAAGAAAGCTTCGCCCCATAGGTAGAACGCGCGATTACTGCTACCACGCCCAAAAGCCCGATTCCCAGCACAGCATAAACCCATGCCCATTTCGTAAGTATCCGCATCTTACGTATAATCACAGGAATGATAAGGGCAATCACCGTACCGACAGCCAGTATGGTAAACTGTTTGGTAGACTGGTCATAGGACAGCCTCGTAAGCATAATAAATCCTATGGTAATCAGCATACACATGTTGTTGATAATCAGCTTTGAAGCCCGTGGATACAGATTCCTGAAAAATACCAGCGCTGCCAGCAGATATAGCACCTGCGCTCCATAAAAATATAAGAGCATCGGCCGTTCCATTTTCAGGTAAAATACCATAAAAGCGACAAAATGGATACAGAACATTACCACATTCTGCCGCAGGAACAGGAATTCCCGGGAGTCTTCATCCTTTTTCACAAAAGCAAGATAACACTGCAGGGTATACAGTACAATCAATGCTATCAATACATATTTTGAAATCTCAATAATCAGCCTTGTCACGTTTTCACCTACTCTACTCCACGTTTAAAATGTCCTCTGGTAAAATCTCCGAAATCATATTCTATATTTCGCACTTCTACAAACTTTTCTGCAAAAGCCTGCGCTATGCCGGCTGCTTTTTCGGGCGGCTCTATCGTAAACGAAAGACGCAGCGATGCAGGAGCCAGGGCATCCAGCTCTTTCTTATTTCCGAACAGCGCCAAAGGAACATGATTATAAATAACATTATAACAGAAACTACAGCTGTTTTTCACGGGAAACCGCTTCCCTTTTCTGTCTTTTAGATAAAGAAAACCGCTCTGTTTCCGGCATTTGTCTACATTTTTCCTGACGCATTGGGCGGAAACCATCATAGGCAGGTGTCCATATACGAGAATTTCACTGTTTTTGCAGCCACGTACTGCCAGTTCCCTGTCATTTAATTCCAGTGGTGCGGTCGTCTGCGCGATTCCTCTCTCTTTCCAAAATTCTTCCGCATATCGGTTATAAGTATACATATTGTAATCCGGAATCCGTGCTTTTGTATAGCCGTATTCCTGCAGGAAGAAAAATTCTTCATAGTTTCGGAACAGTACGCCGTCAAACAATTCTAATGCTTTTAGGCTTTCATGCCCGCTATATAACGCCTTTGTATCTGCTCTGAAAATGCGGGGCAATACATAGTAACAGGATTTTCCGGCTGCATGGCAGAGTCCTGCCCATTTTTCCGCCTGTTCTGTGCGAAGCGGCGTTTCCAGAATTGTACATTCGATATAAATATTTGAAATACCGGGCACCTTGCACAGCGCTTCCAATTGTGCTGTTGTTTCCACAGACGCATTTAACCTGTGCGCTGCGCGTTCGGCATTGTGCGGCAGTTTCATCTGCGTTTTTTTTCCGGCATTATTCCGCTTCCATACCCCGGTAAGCTTACGTTCCAGTTCGTCCAGCGCTCTCCGGCGCAGTTCATTTAAACTCTGCAGGGGCAGAAAAAGCCCATCTTCCAGATGTATTTCTAAATGTTCAAATACAAAAGGCGTATTTCCTGTTTTTTCTATCTGCTTTTTCACCGCCAAGGCGCTTAACGGGCGGTTTTGCGATACCTGAGGAACTTCGCCTTTTACACTTATGGATATTTTTCCCATAATTACGTTAAGTATAACAGGCTGCCCGCCCGAAATCATTAATTTCCCATTAATTTTTTCTTTTCTTTCTGTCTGTATATACTTGCGGTTCAATTCCGCAAGAAGGAATTCATCACGCGTGCGGTGGAGTATCATTCCAGGCCTTATTCCACGCAGCTCTGCCTCAGGCAGTTTCAAGCTCAGGGAAGCACCCTGTGCCGTATCCCCGGAAAGTACGGTATTCTCCAGCATATCGCCTTTGTGAAGCGGTTCCAGCGCCCGGACTGTGAGACTTCCCCGCCGGACAGCAGTTACCCGTGCTACTTCAGTACCGAAATGGTTTGCCCGTTTCATGGACATCATTTCACGTCCATTTCTCATCTCATAATATCCCGTTGAAAATCCACCGCGGTTGTAGAGCGCCATCAGTTCTTTTTTATCATATTCAGAAACCTGATACTCTTTGCAGCCGTGAGCCAGTACAATGTCCAGGTACTTACGGTAAATCCGAACCACGCCCGCCGTATATTCCGCCCGTTTCATACGTCCCTCGATTTTCAGGGAATATACGCCTGCATCCAAAATTTCCGGTAGAATCTCCAGCGTACAGATATCTTTCGGGCTTAACAGAAAGCCCTCCCGTCCTTCTGCCTGATAGGGAAGCCGGCAGGGCTGGGCGCACCGTCCCCGGTTGCCGCTGCGCCCCCCGATCAGGCTGCTGGTCAGGCACTGTCCGGAATAACAGTAGCACAGCGCCCCGTGGACAAAGCTCTCGATTTCCATAGATGTTTCTCTGTGGATTGCGTTGATTTCTTCCAAAGAGAGCTCTCTGGATGTGACAATCCTGGAAGCGCCCAGGGATTCCAGAAATTTCGCCCCATCTGCGCCGCAGAGCGTCATCTGCGTGCTTGCATGGATATCCAGTCCCGGAAATGCTTCGCGGATATATTTCAATACGCCGATATCCTGGACAATCACCGCATCAAGCCCTTCCCGATAATACGGCAGCAGATAATCGTACAATTCTTCTATCTCTGCGTCTTTCAGCAGCGTATTGACCGTCAAGTACAGTTTGCTGCCGTGCAGGTGGCAGAAATCAATCGCTTTCAAAAGGGCTTCTTCAGTGAAATTTTCCGCATAAGCCCTTGCGCCAAATCTGGCGCCGCCTGCATAGACAGCGTCCGCTCCTGCCGCCACTGCTGCCTTTAAGCTTTCATAAGTCCCTGCCGGGGCAAGTAATTCTGCTCGCATAAATACCTCCGTATGCAAAAACTGTAACAGTTCGGATGCCTTCACTGTTATAAAAGGCTGCCATGATGATGACAGCCCTGCAATCCTTAATTATTTTTTTCTTTCAGCTCGGTTTCTAAACGGACAATTTTCTTTTGATATTCTGTAGATTCTTTCTGGTAATCTGCCACTGACTTTTCAGCCGTTTCCAGGCGGATCTGGGAGCCAATCAGCTCATGCTTTAAATCATACAATTCCTTATCCTTTTCAGCCAGTTCCTCCTCCAGCATCTCCGCTTGTTTCTTCGCCTTAAAATAGTCGTCAGCAATATTCAGCTCCAGCAAAATACTTTTATTTTCCCGGGACTGCCGGCTATAGCCCTCCAGCTTTTTAAATTCAACCAGCTTGCTGTTGATATATGTAGCAACTTTTTGCAGATATTCCTCGCTCTCATATCCGCTCAAAGTATATATTTTTCCATCAATCAGTACTTCTGCTCTGTTTTTGGATGACATTCTTATGTTCTCCCTTTCTTCCGTTTCTCTGCATTCGGGAAAATCCGTCATGTTTCCCCATTCTTATTTATCATTATAAACGAAATCCTGAGAATTACAAGAATTTTATTTAGGAATTATAAGGCAGCCCCAAATGATGGTAAGTCAGTTCTGTCACGACCCGGCCTCTGGGCGTCCGGTTAATCAGCCCGGTCTTTATCAGATACGGTTCGTACACATCCTCTATCGTTCCGGAATCTTCCCCGATGGATGCCGCCAGCGTGTCCAGGCCTACAGGCCCGCCGCTAAACTTCTCTATCATGGACAGGAGAATATTCCTGTCGGTCTGATCCAGACCAAATTTATCCACTTCCAGCAAATCCAGCGCCAGGGAAGCCACATCTCCTGTGATATGTCCGTCATATTTGACCTGGGCAAAATCCCTTACTCGTTTCAGCAGACGGTTAGCAAGCCTGGGCGTCCCCCGCGAACGCTTTGCCATTTCTGCCGCGCCTTTTTTGTCAATTTCTACGCCTAATACCTGGGCAGAGCGGGAGATAATCGTTTCCAGCTCGCTTTCCGTATAAAATTCCAGGCGGTGTACCACGCCAAAACGGTCGCGCAGCGGTGCAGTCAAGAGCCCTGCCCTTGTCGTTGCCCCTACCAGGGTAAACCTGGGCAAATCCAACCGTATCGAGCGTGCAGCGGCGCCTTTCCCAATCATAATATCGATCGAATAATCCTCCATCGCCGGATACAGTACTTCCTCCACCTGACGGTTGAGCCGGTGGATTTCATCCACAAACAATAAGTCCCCTTCCTGGAGGTTATTTAAGATAGCCGCCATCTCTCCCGGCTTTTCAATTGCCGGACCTGATGTAATCTTGATATTCACGCCCATTTCATTTGCGATAATTCCGGCCAGGGTTGTTTTACCAAGCCCCGGCGGTCCGTAAAGCAGTACATGGTCAAGCGAGTCCCCTCGCTCCTTTGCCGCCTGTATATAGATTTTCAGCGTCTCCTTTGCCTTGCTCTGCCCGATATAATCATCCAGAGTCTGGGGACGGAGATTCGTCTCAGTGCGGATATCTTCTTCCAGTACGTCTGATGTGATAATTCTCTTTCTCATGGTTTACCCCTTTATAAAAATGACATATTTTTAAGAGCTGATTTCAGGATTTCTTCCGTCGTCATGCCCTCCGCGATATCTGCTTTCCTGACAGCTTTCAGCGCGTCGGCACTGGAATATCCAAGCGCTGTCAGAGCCTGTACAGCTTCGCTTACGGCGTCATTTTCAACTGTAGGTACAGGAGCGCCGGCCTGATTTTCGAGACGCTTTTCGAATGCGTCTTCCAGGCTGACCTTATCCTTCAGCTCCAGAATCAGCTTCCTGGCTGTCTTGGTTCCGATGCCCGGAGCTTTTGAAATCGTCTTGGCGTCATCTGCCAGTACGGCAAAACGTATGTCGTCCGCCGACATTACAGAAAGGATTCCAAGAGCTGCTTTCGGACCTACGCCGTTTACGCCCAGAAGCAGCTTGAATATCTCCATGTCGTCCTTGGATAGAAAGCCGAATAGCTGCATGGCGTCTTCTTTTACATTAAAAAAAGTGTGCAGCAGTACCTCGCCGCCGGCAGGCGGCATGGCTGATGCGTCCCTTGCTGTAATAAATATCTGGTATCCTATATCATGCACATCCACGATAACTTTCGTTTCGGTTAGATGCGCTACCTTTCCGCGTATGTATGCAATCATGATGATGCCTCCCTGTGGTGTGACGGCGCGTCGGAATCTGCCTCAAAAAAAGACACCAGTTGAAGTGCAATTTTTTTCAGTTCTGATTCTATTTCATCCAAAACGGACGTCCATTCATTTTTACTTATAAGAAAATTTTTGATGTATTGGTAACATTCATCATTTAGCATATTCGTTGCTTTTACTGCTGCATATGAATTCTCTGCCATGCAATCTTCCATCAGGTGTTTGAACTTTTGCTGCTGTTTCGGCTGATATCCGTCATCCTGTAAGCTTTCACATATCTCTTCCAGTTGTGAGCGTATAATTTCCCATTCTCTTGCCTGGGGTATAAGAACTCTTTTGATATCATTTAAGCCGATTTCCCGAATCGTATCTTTGCCAAATCCCTGTCTATCAATTCCTTTTAGGCGAAACCTGTTATTACGGCACACTCCGAGGAAATATTGAGGATTCGCTTTACACGGATTCAGGAGTTTTTTATCATAACTGTTTTTCTGCCTATTGCATCGCAGACATGATGGAAATAAATTTTCCCATTCCACCACTTTATTCTCATAAGCCGTTTTTGGCAGGAAATGATCGATTGTCGCATCCTTAGACTCCTCTTCCAGCAAACATTCACAATAAACACATTTTCCGTAACTCATCTTCAATAGCGCTTCTTTTAATGGCTTTTTTATTTTTGGTGAATTCCATACATCTTTATGGTTATTATTTCTATATAGCTCTGTCAGCTCCATCAGAATTTCATCTGTCAATTCTTTCGGTCTTTTTCCTCTAGTCAATTTTATCATCTACAGCGATCATCTCCATATCCATATCTAATACTTTTCTTTCATAGCTTTCAGGATGTGCCATGCGAACTAATTGTTCATAGAGCCGTCTGGCATTGCCGAGTTCTTCTTCATCTACAGCATTTGTAAACTGCTGTAATAAATTACAGAACTTGGGCGTTCTGGCCTCAACTCCCATTTTGGCTTCCTGTATTTCCTCTATGCTCCACCCATTATAACTTCCTGCTTCATCTGCATACTTCATTTCACTGATATCAAATAGTTCATCTGCATTCAAGGATTGTATAATAAACGGGGAATGTGTGGATACAATGAACTGACAATTCGGAAAAGTCCTTTTTAAATCTTCCACAATACTTTTTTGCCACTTCGGGTGTAAATGCAAATCCAACTCATCGATCAAAATCACCGCTTCTTCTTCTAATGGATTGTCAGAGACAGGATTAGCCTGTGCAAGTCGTTTTGCAATATCTGCAGTAACGGATAAAACTGCCTTATATCCCCCGCTCAACTGGTCAATTTGCAAATCAATTCCTGCCGCGTTTGTCATAACCATCCTGGACGGTGATAATTCTATTCGCAGATTACTATACCCTTTAATCATTCTTTCAAGAGCAGTACGCACACAGTCAAGCCTTGGGTTTCGGCAATGGGAATTTTGACGCAAATTTCTAAGTTCAATATCTTCTTCTGTTTTAAACCAATCATAAAAATCCCTGAAATAATTTGTATTATCAAAACAGTTCTTCAAAGCATCTTTTATCTCAAAATTTTTAATATGCCCTCTCTGCGGAATCCCCCGAAGAATTCTGTCTGTCCCATAATATAGCACTAACGGCAGCTGATTTCTGCTTAAGCATTCGGCATATTTTGCTTTCAATTTTTTAGAATCACTATATTCCTTATCTTTTTTTTCTATCCTTTTATCAAATGGTTCAATTGAAGAATTTCTTCTCTTATTCATCCAGGAATACCCTTCCCCATCTAATGTTATTTTAGCAGCAATCGCCGTTCCTGTCATTCCATACATAATATCGGTATTTGTTAAATCACATTCTTTCATTGCCTCCTGATTCACTGTACGTAGAATGGGGGCAAAAACTTTTGTGATAGATTCCAGGAGCGCGGTCTTACCGCTCCCATTATCTCCAATTAGAACAACAAATTTTTTATCCTCAAAAGAAATACGAGAGTCTTCTATATTTCTGAAATTAAATAGTTCCAATGCATTAATTCTCAAATGCTCACCTGCCTTTCCGGTAAAATTCTCATGTATCTAAGATATATCCCATTTTGATGTTGGTTTACAAAAAGGTTATAACACAATTTATCTTAACACATATTTGTTCGAAAATATACCCTTTAAAAAAATTCAGATTTTTCTGTTCTGTCTGCAAAAAGAGGATTCCGGAACAATCTTACATTCCGGAATCCAATAGTATATTCCATATTAATCTATCTCAAAAACTTTTGTGTATTTATAAGGCAGCTCTGAATAAGATTTCCCGTACATGGATCCTGTGTTTTTCCAGAACGACTCCCTTTCCGGGTCATATACCTTCCCTTTGATTTCCACCCAGCAGTGCTCATTGAAATGGTTTTTGTATTGATCCAGGGCGCGCCCTACTACGATTTTAGCATCATATCCCAGGCATCTGGCAAAAAATGCAAAGGCACAAGAATAACTAAAGCAATTTCCTCTGCGCCTTTTCAGCATGTTGCTTGCATATGCCACATCCCAGCCGTTGTATTTGCTGTCTTCAGAAGGATATGGAGAAACAGGAAGATAATGGCAGCGCAGCATCCATTTGTAACATGTCCTTAATTTCTGGGAGCGCGTCATTTTCTTTTTGGTAATCTTGGCAATTATTTTTTTATAAAGCCGTTCCACAGCTTCCCGCCTTCCGCACCGATAAATTCCCTTCGAATCAATCCTCCGGGAGTTTACAATTTGATTCGTTACCATCCGGCCGTCTGATTTTCTAAAAAAACGTTTTGTTCTTCCGAAGCTGACCCATCCTTTTTGCTTTTTTCCATTTTTGTAAAAGTAATAATACCTTCCTTTTTTTCGCAAGCCGTTCGTCTGACGGGAGATTTTCGACGCTGCCTCTGTTCGGATAGGTCTTTCACATAGACTGCTGACACAAAGCATCAAAATAATTGCAGTCATTAAAATCCATCTCTTATTTTCTGCACTCTTCATTTTTTCTTTCCAAATCATATTTTTTCTTTCTAAATCACATTTTACTACTATTTGTATGTTGAATAACGCGAAATTGTTCTATATAGCAGAATATTAACATGAAACAGAAAAGATAGCAAGGAGTTTAGTAATATTAATATAATTTTAATTAAATGCAGTATCTGTTGGAATTTTAATCGCATCGTTTCATCTTTCTTTTTCCGGCAATTTCTGCTTTTGACTGCATTTCGAGGCGATAGGGCGTTACGCCGTCCATGGGCTTCAAGATTCCATAAAAGCCGGAAAGGATTCGCAGATGTTTCTGAATATATTCGTATTGACTTTCTTCAAAAACTGCCGGAGCCATGTACTGGTACTGGATTCCTTCATAAGATAAAATCGCCGGGGTTAGCCCCCGGCGAAGCTCCATCTTTGCAAGGCGCTGAACATTCAGCTCTGCAATTTTTTCATTACAGTCCCAGAGTTTCCGGGACTCTTCAAAAGACAGCGTCTTCATCCACCGCATAATCTCTTCCGCATTGTCCAGAAAGACCGGAAGTCCCAGCGGCACGAGCGTGTCCGTATCTTCCTTCATTTTTTTTGCCGGGGAAATAATCAGCCTCATCGTTAAAGCCGTCCCAGCGCATCATTCATTTCCCGTGTATACCTGCTTTTGTAAGTCGGGAACTTACTGATACGGTACTTATAAAGCTTTTTGATAAAATCTTCATTCGTAGTTGTGTTTTTAATCTTTGCATCGCGCACTGCCATGGCTGCCGTTCCTGCACCATGCTGGATAGAATAACTGAATACAGTGCCGCGCACGACATATGGCCGGTTGGAAATGTCGATTCCCCACGCCTGAAGCTGTCTTTCTACAGGAGAATAATATTCCTGCATCGCAAACGCGTCCTGATAATTCTTAAATACGAACGGATACGTTTCGTAAATAGAAGTCCATGCTTTGTAAAATTTCTGATTATTCAGAAGCTTTGTCTGATATTTTGACGTATTGCTCCATTTTGCGTAAGGCTCAAATGCCTTAAATACTACGGGATCTTTTCCATAGCAATATTTTACCAGAGGAATCAGGGAGTACCGCCTGTCAAATTGATACTTTCCGCAGGCATTACCGTTGTCGCCGCCTACCTGGCCGTAGCCTTCGATTCCTGACTCATACAGGGTAAAAAACAGCATATCATCAGGAGTTCCCGAACTGCTGGCAATCTTAGTACAAATTCCATTTGCATTGATAGAATAAGCTACATTGTCAACGGTCACTACTTTGCTCTTCTGCATTACGCCGGCTTCATCAAAATAGTAAAGCCGGCCGCCAATGGAACCCATGCCTTTCGCAAGAGCTCCTGTCTTCCGCGTACAATAATATTTATTTCCCTGGTATGTACGCCATCCTTTCAGCAATGCGCCGCTGGGACTATTGAATAAGTACGACTGTCCGTCAATATCACGGATGCCGGTATAAACGCCCTCTCCCGTTGTGGCATAATATTTCTTATTACCAACACTGAACCATCCGAGTTTCAGCTTTCCGTTTTTTTCCGACAGATAAAAACGTTTCCTGTTCAGCTTCTGCCATCCTTTCAACGCAGCGCCGTACTGTTTTCTTCCGGTAGAAAAATAATAGTAATTCCCATTAATGACTTTCCACTTTAACAGCATTACGCCGTTTTCATCCAGATAATACTTTTTTCCTTTTAATTTCAGCCAGCCTGTGACTTTCTTTCCTTCCGGGGTATAATAATATCTTTTTCCTTCAATTGTCTGCCAGCCGCCTTTAAAGTTCGGGATTCTCTTCCCGTCTTCTCCGTAGAAATTTTTGCCTTTCCAGCGGTTTATGTATCGTGCTCCATTTTTTCCTACGTAATACTGTCCTATCTTTTTGTTCGTGCTGAGCATTCCGGCAGAATTATAATGATAATACTGCCCATTTTCTAATTGCCATCCGGCTTCTGCTTTTATGGGAAGCATTACCAAAACTGCAAAAAGAACCAGCAGACCAAGTGTGACATTTTTTTTCTTCATAAATAATACCTCATCACTTTTTTGGAATGTTACGGAATTATTAAGATTCTGAAGTTATTATAAGGCACTGTATCATATTTGTCAATTTGAACAGTGAAAAAAATTTTAGCGAAATACTGGAAAACGCTGAAAATCCTTTACAAGCTTTTTAAACCGCAGATATCCGGGAGGACACCTGCGGCTTAAAATTTACCTGTATTTTTACATTTTTATAACAGGAAATATTTTAAAATAAACAGAATAGTTAAAATATACATCACAATGCTTAATTTGTCTTTTTTCCCTGAAAGCAGGTTGATAATCACATAGGAAATGATTCCCATGGAAATCCCCTCGGAAATACTGTAGAAGAAAGGCATTGCAGCGATACAGATGAATGCCGGGATTCCTTCGCTTGCGTCTTCAAAGTTAATTTTCATCACATTGCCCAGCATATAAAACCCTACGATAATCAGAGCCGGAGCCGTCGCAAAGGATGGAATTGCCAGGAAAATCGGTGAAAGCAGCAGGGACAGTGCAAAAAGAACAGCCGTAGTCACTGCTGTAAGGCCTGTCCGCCCCCCTTCTGCAACGCCGGAAGCGCTCTCAACAAAGGTTGTTACTGTAGAAGTACCAAGTACCGCGCCTGCCGTAGTTCCTACTGCATCTGCCAGCAGCGCGCCTTTGATTTTTGGAAGCTTTCCGTCTTTATCCAGCATACCTGCCTTTGTGGATACGCCAACCAGAGTTCCCAATGTATCGAACAAATCAACGAACAGAAATGCAAATACAATAACCAGCAGCTCCAGCACGGGGATTCCCGTAAAGTGGAACTTCGCAAACAGCGGGGAAAGGCTCGGGATAGAAATGCCGCCGCTGAAATCCGGAAGCAGCGAGTAAAAACCGATGTCCGGATTCGGAACGTATACGCCTGCGAACTGGCAGATGATTCCGAGCGCCCAGGTAATCAAGATTCCCCACAAAATATTTCCTTTTACATTCCTCACTACCAGAATGGCTGTAATAATCACGCCAATAATGGCCAGAAGAACGGTGATTCCCACGTCGCTAAACGCGCCAGCGCCATCATTGAGCCCCTGGAATCCTTCTAATGAAAACAGGGACAGCAAGGTACTGCCGCCGATAACAACCTTTGCATTCTGGAGCCCGATAAACGCGATAAACAGGCCAATGCCAACGCTTACGGCATGTTTCAGTGTCATCGGAATAGCGTTGAAAATCGCCTCGCGCACGTTGAAACATGATAAGAAAATAAAAATAACGCCCTCAATAAATACAGCTGCCAGTGCAATCTGCCAGGAATATCCATACTGGAGAACAACGGTATATGCGAAGTACGCATTCAGCCCCATCCCCGGCGCCAGTGCAAACGGATAATTTGAAAAGATTGCCATAAGCATGGTTCCCAGGAAGGACGCCACGGCGGTTGCCGTAAATACGGCGCCTCTGTCCATTCCTGCCGCTGACAGAATGTTCGGATTTACTGCCAGAATATACGCCATAGTCATAAAAGTAGTAACCCCGGCAAGGATTTCCGTTTTAACATCTGTGTTATGCTCTTTGAGCTTAAACAGTTTTTCAAACATTTATTTTCCTCCTAAGTACTTTGCTGCAGTCATGCCCTGTGCGGATTTCCGTCAGCAGCAGACTGCAGAGTTTATTTTTTCTACCTTAAAATTTTATCAAATTTTTATATTTTTGTAAATAAGAATTTTTAATCATTAGATAATGATGCATACCAGACCTCCGTTTGTCTCATTTACAATCTTTTTCATCGTATCCTGCAGCTTCACCTGGCTTTCTTCGCCAATCCGTGAGAGTTTCGTGCGGATGCCGTCATCCACCAGCTGTTCGATGGACTTTCCAAAGATGTTTGTATCCCAGATGCCCTGTTCATCCTTGCTTGTTTCTTTAATGTAGGCGATTAAGTCTTCCGCCTGCTGCTCGCTGCCTACGATCGGTGCAATTTCCGTTTCGATATCTGCGCGTATCAGATGGATAGACGGGCTTGCCGCTTTGATTTTCACACCAAATTTACTGCCCTGCTTGATGACCGTCGGTTCTTCAAGGGCGATTTCATCCTTCCTCGGCGTAATCACCCCATACCCGCTGCCCCGGACTGCTTCGATTGCCGTCGACACTCCTTCATATTCTTTTTTCAGTGCAGAAAGGTCACGAATCATAGAAATCAACTGATACTCGCCCTCGATGGGGACGCCCGACATCTCGCTGAGCATCTCATAATAGTATGTATCGTCAATCTCAATTTGTATCCGTGCGGTACCGCTCGAAAGTTCTACTCCGTCAAGCTTCATTTTTTTTGCAAATTTATTCTCGAATTGTACAGAATCTGCAGAAATATCGCGGATATGCTGCTGGTTCTTAAGCAGTTCACGTATCCCTTCAAGGAGAGACTCTTTGATTTCATGGTCTGCCGGAAGTGTTTCCACCCATTTCGGCACATAAAATTCCATTTTCACCAGCGGAAATTCATATAATATCCGCTCCAAAATCCTGTGGATATCATCTTTGCGGAGCTGTTCGCAGTTCACGGCCAGGGCGCTCACCTGGAACTCTGACTCCAGGTAATTCAATACCCTCTTTGCCTCATCTCCGTATGGTTTTTGGGAATTTACCAGAACCACAAAGGGTTTTCCTGATTTTTGCAGCTCGGTAATTGCCCTGCGCTCCGCTTCCATGAAGTTCTCTCTTGGCAGTTCTCCGAAACTCCCGTCACAAGTTACCACAACACCTACGGTAGAGTGGTCACGGATTACTTTTTCCGTGCCGATTTTTGCTGCCTCGGAAAACGGTATTTCTTTATCTGACCACGGTGTTTTTACCATCCTCTGTTCCGATTCATCATCTACCCCGGAAGCCCCCTCTACGATGTAACCCACACAGTCTACCAGACGTACTTTCATTTCCAGTTCCTCAGATAGCATCAGCCGCGCCGCGTTTTTCGGGACAAACTTTGGCTCTACCGTTGTAATGGTTTTTCCTTTCCCGCTGGTAGGCATTTCATCTGTCGCGATTCTTTTTTCATTCTCGGCCAGGTTCGGGAGCACCATTTCTTCCATGAATCTTCGGATAAAAGTGGATTTTCCTGTTCTCACGGGTCCCACCACGCCCAGAAAAATCTCCCCGCCTGTCCTTGCCTGTATGTCCTTGTATAAATTAAATTCTTCCATAAAGATTCCCCCTCGCTGTACTGATACAATATATGACGCGAGGGGGACGTTTATACATAAGAATCGGTTTTCATTTTACCTGTGATTATGCAGCAATTCATGCTCTTTCCCTTTCAGAAAGCCTTCATACAAGGAAGTAATCATCGGATTTTCATTACACTTTTTCACAACCGATACGCTGTCCGCATTGTAGATACCCTGCGTTCTGGCGTTTTTTGTCCGCTCTCCCGCCAGGCGCGGCTGTCCGCCTCCCATAATGCAGCCTCTGCGGCATGCCATGATTTCGATCAGGTGGTATTCTTTCTCGCCGCTTTGCACCTGTTCCATGACTTTCTTTGCATTTGCCAGCCCGCTGGCTACGCACACCTTGATTTCCATTCCCTCATAAGGAACAGAAAATTCCCGGATAAATCCTTCACGCCGCACTCCGCATTCTGCGATTTCTTCCAGAGTCGCCTTATCATGATCGGGCGCCAGCCTCCTGATAACTGCTTCTGTCACCCCACCGGTTACCCCAAAGATAACTCCGCCGCCGGAACCAAAGCCAAACGGGATATCGGATGCTTCCGAATCTAAGTCCGCAAAATAAATGCCCGTAGTGCGTATCATTTCTATCAGCTCTGTCGTTGTGATAACGTAGTCGGTATCCTTCTCGCCCTTTGTATAGCTGTCCGGCCGCTCCGCTTCCATTTTCTTTGCCGTACACGGCATGAAAGAAACCATCACAGTCGTTTTCCCTTTTCCGTTTTCCGGCTCCCGGAAATATTCTTTGACTACGGCAGACATCATTCCCTGCGGGGAACGGCAGGTCGATACATGTTCTTTGAAATCAGGGAATTGGTTGTCCACAAATTTCACCCACGCCGGGCAGCAGGAAGTGAGAAGCGGCAGTTTCCCACCGTTCTTCACGCGGTCAAGGAATTCTGCGGATTCTTCCATAATCGTCAAGTCGGCGCTGAACGTCGTATCATACACTTCATCAAATCCCATGCGGTGCAGCACATTTACGATTTTCCCCATCACGCTCCTGCCCTTCGGAAGTCCAAAAGCATCGCCCACTGCCACCCGGACTGCCGGAGCTACCTGAGCTACCACGCGCACATTCGGGTCTGCCAGCGCATCCCATACCGCGTCTTTATCGGACTTGATGCTGATAGCCCCTGTCGGGCAGAATACACGGCACTGTCCGCAGTTCACACATTCCGTGGTGGCGATTGGCCGTTCAAAAGCAGTCATAACCATCGCGTCAGAGCCGCGGTTCGCGAACCCGAGTATGCCGACTCCCTGCAGTTCCTCACAGACGCGCACACAGTTCCCGCATAGTATACACTTATTCGGGTCGCGTACGATGGATGGAGAACTGATATCCAAAGGGCGTTTTTCTTTATAATTTTCAAATCTTACATTTGTTACGTTAAAGCGGTGCGCCAGGGTCTGCAGATTACAGTCGCCGCTCTTCACGCATGTGGTACAGTCTCGGCAGTGCGCCGCAAGCAGCAGCTCAATAATTAATTTTCTGTATTTTTTCAATTTCCCGGTATTCGTATAAATTACCATACCGTCCCGGGGTTCTTCCGAGCAGGATGCAAACATCCGCCCCCGGTCATCCTCTACCGTGCACAGGCGGCATGCGCCGAACGTGGAAAGCTCAGAATGATAGCAGAGTGTCGGAATGTCAATGCCTGCTTTCCGGATAATGGTTAGGACATTTTTTTCATCGGTAAATTCTACTTTTCTACCGTCAATTGTAATCGTTCCCATATTCGCCCTCCTATGCTTCTATATAAATCGCATCAAATGCACAGTTGTCTTTACATGCTTCACATTTAATACAGATGTCCGGATTAATGTGGTAACACTGTTTGCGCACACCTGTAATCGCCCCCACAGGGCAATTCCTGGCACATTTGCCGCAGCCCTTGCAATACTCTGGATTGATGACAAAGCGGCGCATTGCCGTACATACTTTCGCCTTACACTTTTTCTCTGCAATATGCTCTTCATATTCGTCACGGAACAGCCGCAGGGTACTCAGCACCGGAAGCGGCGCGCTTTTACCCAATCCGCACAGCGCCATGCTCTTGACCATTTCAGCCAGCTCTTCCAGTCTGTCTAAATCCTCCGCTTCTCCTTTTCCGTCCACGATTTTCTCCAGAATCTCTAGCATACGTTTTGTTCCTTCCCTGCAGGGAACACATTTTCCGCAGGACTCCCTCTGGGTAAAACTCATGAAAAATCTGGCGACTTCAACCATGCAGGTATGTTCATCCATAACCACTAAACCGCCGGAACCAATAATCGCACCAAATTTTTTGATGGATTCAAAGTCCAGGGGAATATCCAGGTGCTGCTCTGTCAGGCAGCCGCCGGAAGGACCGCCAATCTGTACAGCCTTGAATTTTCCTCCGTCTTTCATTCCGCCGCCGATGTCAAAAATAATTTCTCTGAGCGTGGTTCCCATAGGCACTTCAATTAATCCGGTGTTCTGGATAGAGCCTGTCAGGGAAAATGTCTTTGTCCCAGGCGTGTCCTCTGTACCGATGCTGCGATACCAGTCCGCGCCGTTTAATACAATCTTTGGCACGTTTGCATAGGTTTCCACATTATTCAGAACCGTCGGTTTCGCCCACAGTCCTTTTTCTACCGTACGAGGAGGCTTTACGCGGGGCATTCCCCGGTTTCCTTCGATAGAAGCTGTCAGCGCGCTTCCTTCACCGCACACAAACGCTCCTGCTCCCCGGTTGATATGCATATGAAAGCTGAAATCCGTACCAAGAATATTGCTGCCCAGCATATGGCGTTTTTCAAGCTCTGTGATGGCATGTTTCAGCCTTGATACAGACATGGGATATTCTGCACGCACATATATGTATCCGTTTGCAGAGCCTACCGCATACCCTGCAATCATCATTCCTTCTATCAGTTTATAAGGGTCGCCCTCCATCACAGAACCATCCATGAATGCCCCCGGATCGCCTTCGTCACCATTACAAACCACATAGCGCTCGTTCTCCGGCTGGCTGGCTGCCTGTTTCCATTTCCGTCCTGCCGGGAAACCGCCGCCGCCCCGTCCCCGCAGCCCTGAACGGTCGACAGCATCTGCGACTTCTTCCGGCGTCATCTCAAACAACGCTTTCTGGAATGCCTGAAAACCGCCGCCAGCCAGATATTCGTCAAAGGATTCTGCGTCAAACTTTCCGCAGTTTTCCAATACGACTCTTGTCTGTTTCGATATAAACGGAATCTCCTCCGGGCTTTTGTAGCGAAAGCCTTTCTGTTCATATAAAAGGCTTTCTACCACATCATCCCCTTCTACAGAACGTTCAAAAATTTCTTTACAATTGCTTAGCTGAACCTTCGTATACTGTACAATTTTATCTCCTTTTTGGATACGCACCAGGGGGCCCAGTTCACATACGCCCTGGCATCCTGTCTTCTTCACTCCCAGGTGAGCTTTGTCATCATGCGGCCGGAAATCCACGGTTACCTCTGGAGTATCTTTTGCGATTTTCAGAAACTCTTCATAAATCTTCTGAGAACCAGTCGCAATACATCCTGTTCCTGAGCAGACAAGGATTCTGCAGGCATAGGAAGCCATTTCCTGCTCCGCTGCTTCACGGCTCTTTCTTAATTCTTCCCTGTTTTCAATCATCTGCATCACCTCTCAATTCTCGAATCAGCTCTAGTACTTTTTCCGGCGTCATGCGGGGATGGACGTCCTCATTTACCATAACCGTAGGCGCCAGCCCGCACGCCCCGAGGCAGGAGACCGTTTCTACTGTAAACATCATGTCATCCGTCGTGTGTTTCTTTGCACTCAGCCCAAGCTCTTTTTGAAATGCCTCCAGGATAGGAATCGATTTCCTCACATGACAGGCTGTACCATCGCAGACCTTTATGATATATTTCCCCTTCGCTTCAAAAGAAAAATTCTCATAAAATGTGGCAACACTGTAAGCTTTGGCTTCTGTGATTCCAATCTGCCCTGCGACATAGGTGAGTAATTCTCCCGGCAGATAACGGTATATACCCTGGATATCCTGCATAATTGGAATCAGCGAAGCAGGCTTTTTTCCATAAAAAGCAATAATTTCATCTGCCTTTTCATAATAAGTTTGATCCAGCATTGTCTTGCCTCCTTTAGATAGATTTTCGTAACAACTTATGTTTCCTATTATACTTTATATTTGCAGTTTTCACAATAATATTTTTCGAATTATCATTTGATTTCGCTGCTATTTTTCTAATTTTTTATCAATATACGTGATTTTTTTAACAAAAATACAGCACACCCTCGCTTCTGCCTGTAATACCAATCAGAAAGCTTCGGATGTGCTGTGCACTGCTTAGGAACAGGCTGCGGAATACCTGTTCCCGAAGGAGGTAGTTCAAGCTGCGGCTCTATAGGAACCTCAGCTTTTTTTGTGTATTTAATAAAAACGCAGCGAGAATCATTCACTAAGTAAAAACATGCCTGCTTACCCTTGCAGACATTTAACGCAGGACATACCTCTTATGTCCTGAATGGATGTTAAACTTTACGCGGAAGCCCATCTCACATATAAAGCAGGTTTCCTGACTTACAGATCATTACGCTGTCCCGCCTTCTCACAAATGGGTATGCAATGGACTTATGGAACAGAATTCCCTGAATACAGTGACCGGATCGCTCAGGACTCTCACCTGATTCCCTTTTCAGGAGCAAATACCCCTGCACTTCATATGGCAATATTAAATTACACATCTATATCCTACTAGCCTGGTAGTAATTTGTCAATCTTTATTTTTTATGATTGGTTTTAAGAAAATCATGAATCGTAAAAATTCCCCGCAGCCATTTAAACGCCGCGGGGAATTTTCTAAAACATCAGTTCCATCAGTAATCCTGCTATTTACTTGCCTTCTCTGCCGCTTCTACTACATGCCCTACCAGCACGGAGGTAGTTACGCTTCCAACGCCGCCAGGTACGGGAGTGATGGCATCTACGATTGGCTCTACTTTTGCATAGTCTACGTCACCGCAGAGTTTTCCTTCTTCATTTACATTGATACCTACGTCAATAATAATCTGTCCCGGCCTTACATAAGAATCGTCAACTACTCCTGCGCGTCCGGCAGCCACGATTACGATATCGGCCTCTTTTACTACAGACGGCATATCTACAGTCCTCGTGTGGCATACGGTCACAGTCGCATTTTTCTTAATCAGCATCATGGCGGCAGGTTTTCCTACAACCAGAGAACGTCCTACAACCACCGCCTTTTTCCCCGTGCAGTCAATTCCGTAGTAATCCAGAATTTCCATACATGCCTGCGGCGTACATGGCGGATAACCCAGGTCTTTTCCTGTAAATACGCCGGCCATAGAGCCGTCTGTCATACAGTCTACGTCTTTTGCCGGGTCAAGCGCCTGCTCAATCTCATTCTGATTTAAATGTTTCGGGAGAGGACGGAATAAAAGTACTCCGTGGACAGATTCATCGTTGTTCACTTCGTCAATTACTGCAAGCACCTGCTCCTGCGTTGCATCTGCCGGAAGAAGGTATTTCTTATATTCCACGCCCAGCTTCTCGCAGCGCTTTGTAGCTCCCCTTTCATATGACAGGTCGCTCTCGTTTTCACCGACACGCACAATTCCAAGCGTTGGCTTAATTCCTTTTTCATTTAGCTTCTGGGCTTTTGCAATAATGCGCTCATTCAGAGCCGCTACGACTTCTTTTCCTAACAATTGTTTTGCCATGTTCCCTCTCCTTTTATTTCAATCTTCCAAGTACGCTGTTAAAGATTTCTTCTGCTTTCTTCGGATATTCCGCAAGCATAGCGTCAGCTTTTTTATTTAACTCTTCTGCATATTCTCTGTTTTTCATGGATTTTGTATTGATATATACGTTCAGGGAAGCGCCCTCAAGCGCTGCTTTGCAGAACGCTGCTCCAACTCCGGCGTCGCTGATTGCCAGCGCGGAACCTTTTGCGGCAAATTCGGCGATAATGTCGATAGCTTCGCAGCATTTCTCCATGATTTCCATCGGAACAGAGCAGGCGTCTTTCAGCACGATTTCCATAACTCTGGCTTTCTCGGCCTTTTCCTCTTCTGTCTCTCTTGGCATTCCGTATGCTTTTGAAAGCGGTTCAAATACCTCCGCATCCCTCTCAATCAGCGTCAGCAAGTCAGCCTGGAGCTTATCGCATTTTGCTTTCAGCTCATACATCTCTGCTTCCACATCTGCATATTTTTTCTTGCCTACAGTCAGGCTGCCCACCATATTTCCAAGCGCTGTCCCAATAGCGCCTACAAGCGCAGATGCGCCGCCGCCACCCGGTACGGGCGCTTTTGATGCCAGCACTTCTACAAATTCATTACATGGTACTGTTGAAAACCCCATTGTTCTACCTCCTGTTTTCAGTTCCTGCTGTCTGGCTTTGTGCTGCAAAAAGCCAGACCAGACTGTTAGATTTTCTTTAATGTATTGATCGATATATCCCCCACCACTGCCAAATCTTCCGTCTCAAAAGACAACGGGAAATTATCAGAAAATAGTATCTGGGAGGACGGCGGAAATTCGTCATCTCCTGCCCACAAAATAAAGCGTACAAAATACTTATCCAGAAATTCAAATTCGTAAGCGGCGTCTCCCATATCCAGCTTTTTTGCCCCGATTTTTTCCATCTGCGCATGAAAAAGAGAAAGATTCGAACCATATCCAAACGCCAGGCGCATCATACAGCGTCCCTGAAACTGACGGAAATATACTTCTCCGTGGGGAACTTCCCGATAGGTCAGGAAATTTCCGCTTCCCGTGGATGACACACCTCTGCTCAGATAACGCATCACCATGATTTTCGGCGGAATGCCATCCTCCATCGCTCCATATCCATGTTCTTCCGGGTCTGCTTTCCGTATCGTACATTCCGGCCATTTAATCAGAAAACGCTTCTGCATCATGTGCATTTCAAATTCCTGCGTTTCTTCATGCCAGGGAATACCTGTGCGCTGTGCTGCCTCCTGTGGGTTAAGCTTTCGAAATTCCGCCAGATAATGCTCATAAGGGATGCGCTCTTTGTTGTCTTTTCCGTAGTCTATGTTCATGGGTTACTCCTTCTCTTGCTGTTTCAAGCCTATCCTCTATATTTTGTTGCTTTTAAGACCAAAGCACTGTTTTTATCTGTTGGGGAACAGGGACTTGTCTGTATGCGGCAAGAAACATGCGCCTACAAACTCATCCATATACTGAGGAATCGCGCTCAATTCTATATAAGTCATATTTTGCGCCACTTCATAAACCTTCCGCTCTGACTCCGTAGAGTACAGCATGGCATAAGCGCCCGCCAGAGAAGAATTTCCGATGTAGTGGTACATTTCCAGCGGTACATCCGGGAACATACCGATATTGATTGCATTTTCCATATTGATGCCGCTGCCGATACCTCCCGCTACATACACATTCTCAATCATGGAAATGTCAAAGTCACAGTATGCCAGCATCGTGCGGATTGCAGAGAAAATAGCGCCTTTGGCACGGATGAAATTGTCAATATCCACTTCTGTAATCTCTACATCTTTTACAGAACCGGCATCGGCTTCAAATGCAAGCACATAGCTTCCCATTCCATATGCGTCGCGCTTTATCCTTTTACCGTCGCGCACAAATTTCCCTTTGGGGTCAATGATTCCGCAGCGGAACAGCTCGCTGATAACGTCGATGATACCGGAACCGCACAGCCCGATAGGCTTTGTGCCTTCTTCTCCTACAATTTGGAACGCAGGCTCCATCGTATCAGCATCAATCGTACATGCTTCAATGGCGCCGTCCGTCGCGCGCATGCCGCAGCTGATATCGCCGCCTTCAAATGCAGGGCCTGCCGAACATGCACAGCTCATCATAAAGTCAGAATTTCCAAACACGATTTCCCCGTTGGTTCCCAAATCAATAAAAAGTGAAAATTCCGGTCTGTTCCACAGCATGCTCACAAACGCGCCTGCCGTAATATCGCCGCCCACATAACTGCCTATATTCGGCGCCACGATAATATGGGCGTCAGGATTCACATCAATGCCAATATCCTGCGCAAACAAAGAATTCGTCTTGAAAAATGCCGGGATATACGGCTCCATGCGCAGCGGGTTCGCATTGATTCCCATCAGCAGATGATTCATGGTAGAGTTCGCTGCTACGCACATACGATAGATATTGCGCTTTGTAATCTTTGCCTGGCGGCACATGCCATGCAGAAGCGGATTAAGCGTTTCATCAATCACGGCTTTCTGAAGCCGCTCCTTCCCGCCTGGCTTATCTGATTCGATAATCCGGTTAATAACATCCGCTCCATAACGAATCTGCCCGTTTCCTGCAGACCCCTTTGCCAGAATCGAGCCATCCAGCATGTTAATCAGGATACCGGACACTGTAGTTGTGCCGATATCGATTGCCGCTCCGGCAACGACTACCTCTTCCGATGCCGGGAAAATATCGTACACAAAGATATCTGACGCGGTTTTCCGGATCACGGCTTTTACTTTAAAGTCTGATTCACGCAATACATCCGGCAGTTTTTTCAGCACAGAGTACGGCAGCTTCACCCTCTCTAAGCCTGTTTCTGCTTTTACTGCGCGTGTAAGGCGCTCATTATCCGGCATCGTATCGTCCAAAGTCGGAATTTCCATGCTCAATTCTATGATTTCAAGATTATTTTTCAGTTCAATTCCTGCGTCAGCAATGGATGATTTGATATCGTCAAAAATCTTTATCTCGTCCGGTGATGACAAATCAGCTACTTTCATACGGCTTCTGTAAGCAGAGGCGATATCTGGCACCAGCACTTCTACGTCCGCGCTAATCGTGCTGGTGCAGGCCAGCCTCCAGCCGTCCGCATATTCTTCATCACTGATATGACGGGTCTTTTTTGATTCCAGTTCTCCATCAATGAGCTTCACTCTGCATTTTCCGCAAGATGCATTTCCGGAACACGGTGCATCGATAGCTACATTTGTTTTTCTCGCTACCTCAAGAAGGCTTTCACCGAAAGCAGCGAAGACGCTGACATCTTCGCTGTTTTCAAACTTAAAAGTAACCTTATACATTTATTAAATCTCCAGATAGGAATCTGCGTACAAAGTATTGTTTTTAAATACGTCACAAGACTTGATTGTCTCCATCAGACGCAGGTCGCATGGATTTACAATTGCAGAAGTAAGCCCCTGCATCATAGCCATTGCAACCATTGCGGAATCCATAATCGGACGGATGTGCTTTGGCATACCGTTAGAGTTATTGGACAGACCGCCTGTAGAGTTCAGTCCCATATCAGAGAACATCTTGATACATTCCAGAATATCCATCTGCTTGTCCTGCATTCCTTTTACAACCAGGAATAATGGGTCAAACCACAGATCTTCAGCCTCCATGCCATGCTCAAGTCCTCTCTCAAGAAGAAGCTGGCAGTATCCCATACGCTCATCATTGTCCTTTGCAATACCTTCGCCGTTACAGAGTGCGATAACGATGGCATCATTAGCTGCTGCCAAATCGATATTTTCAATCCTTCCTGCTGCATCCGCAGAGTTTACAATCGGTTTTCCTTTGGAACGGTTATATACGGAAATACCTGCTTCGATTGCCTTGGTATTGGAAGTATCCAGTGCCAGAGGTACATTGTCAAACTCACTCTGAAGCAGCTGAACTGCCCACTTCATTAAATCCTCTCCGTCGCTCTCTGCCGGTCCGATATTTACATCCAGATAAACAGCTCCTGCATCCAGCTGCTCTTTCGCCCTTTTCAGGATTGGTTCAGGATCGCGGCTTGTAAAAGCTCTGTTGACTGCCGGAGCAGTGGTGGAAAGTCTTTCACCAATTGTAACAAATTTTGCCATTGTCTGTTCTCCTTTTCTTTTAAATAATCCGCATATCACCTATGCGAAATCTTTCATAAATTTAACAAGCTGTACTGCTTCGTTCGGTGCAATAATTACTTCCCAGTTCGGTAATTTTGCTTCGATTTCTCCCTTTAATACAGCTACTTTGCCAGGGATAACCAATTTCCTGCTCTTTACTTTCTCTTCAATCTTTGCTTCCTCAAAGAATTTAGCGATGGTTCCTGCAGAGAACTTGCCTGCTGCCCAGGAAGTCAGTACGGAAAGTCCGCCGGCATCGCTGATAATCAGGTTTACAGGTACGCCTGAACGCTCCAGCTCTCCGGAAACCAGGAAGTATGTAAGAGCGAAGTCCACCGTCGTCAGGCATATAGAATTTTCATCTGCGCCATTCAGCGGATAAATGCCCGGCTCGACTTTCATTGGCTTCTGTGGATCTGTGAACAGGTTTTGGCGCAGACCGTACAGCGGAAGAGCTTCTGCATAAGAGATGTTTTCTGCTATTACGATAGAACCATATTTCATGGTAAACAGTGAAAGCAGAGCAGCCTGCTTGTGTGAGTCACCCATTGCAATTTTTGCTGTGTTGACGATTGATGGATAACCAAATGTCCTGTCTCCGTCTTTCAAAGCAGCCTTACGTACCTGAACTGCATTTGCAAACGTATCCTTTACATTTTCTCCGGTCACGTCGATTACCAGATTCTTGTTTCCAAGACCTTCCAGTTTTTCAACGGTATCATGGATTTCTGAAAGGTTTGCACCGCTTACGCCGAGAACAACGCCCGCTTCTGTAGCAACGGCATTCATTGCTTCATAGTTGGAAGCATCTGCGCCGTTTAAGATTGGCTTGCTGTCTTTGCATACTGCAAGCGCAGCTTTTGCCAGTTCAACATCTGTACATCCGAGTACCAGGACACGTCCGGTAGCTGCGGCTTTTTTTACAATTTCAACATAATCGGAAACTGCTTCAGAAGAGTGATTTACATAAATCATCTCCACGAACATACGCTCACCGATTCGCTCATAATCAACCTTTGCAATATCAGCTAATCTCGCATCCACTGCGGCAGCATCCATGCAGTCGCATACGGCCGATGCATAGCGCGTCTTGCTGACAAAAGTTTTCTCATGACGGAACAATACTGTCTCGCCGCCGAGTGTCATCTCAGCATCCCCTGCACCAACTTTGATGGTTTTCATTGGAGGCTCTGTAGCTGCTGACAGTTTTGCAAGAGCTTCCGGTGCAAAATACGGACATGCGCTGACATCAATCGCACCCTGTGCCACTTTCATAGAAAATGCCATACAGGTAGGACATCCACACTCTTTACAGTTTTTCTTTGGTGACAATTTAAAAATATCAAGACCTTTAAGTGCCATAATTTATAATCCTCCTTCGATAGCAGTTATACTAATTCTTTAACCAGGTTTGTGATGGTTGCAATTGACGTCGGGTGTTTCAGGATAACTGCGTTGGATCCGGATGCGATAACTGCCATAGCAGTTTCAACTTCCATATCAATTCCACGCGCTTCCTGGTCTCCCCACTCAGGAACATCTGCTTCAGAAGCCATAGCTTCTTTCACGCTCCAGGTCTCGGATGCTACAGGAGTTACAATTGGCATCTGCAGGTTTGCATCATTCTGTGACAATGCCGCTGCTTTAATACGATCCATAGTAGAAACCACATACTCGAATCCATATCCGGCTGCTGCAGTACCTACGTTCATAACAATACTCTTGCTGTTTACGCCAAGCTGTCCGATAAGCACATTCAGCTGCTTTGCAAGGTTGATATCAACGGCTGACTCCGCACCTACAATCTGCTTGTAAGCAAGTCCGGCTGCCGCGCCTACTGTCTTGTAGTTCTCTTCCTTTGCCGCCAGAAGCATTGCATTTCTGCCATCCAGCGCCTCTGCTGCTTTAGAAAGAAGCTCTGCGTCTTTTTCAGCATTCTTGCATCCTGCCGCTACGATTGGGAGATCTACTGCTGCAGCCACCTCTTTTAGTGCGCCGATTAATTCTTCAGTGGATTTGTTTGCTCCGTTTGGATCTCCGCCTTCCATACGGAAACATAAAAAGTCAACCCCCTCAAAGGAAGCGGCTTTCTTTGCGATGTCTGCGATACTTTCGCAGCCTTCATAATATTTTTTCACGCAGTCCGGTTCATTGTCCATACCAAAATCCGTGATTTCGATACCGACCTTCGGTGCATTCTCGATTGGTGCGTCAAAAGAATATAAGGGTAATACATTCTCACCGCCAATTTTGACTGCTTTGTCTCCGCTGCCAATTTCAACAGTATTGATGCTGGCGTTGAACTTTCCTGATTTAGCTGTAAATGGCATTTTAAATTATCCTCCTTCATGTTCTAAGCTGTTACCATGATTTTACAACAGTCTTAGTCAAAAATCAATGAAAAAGCCTTGGGTATGGGGCTTTTTCAGATGTGTATTAAAAAAAGTACATAGAAAAATTTATTGTAGCTCCTCAAAAGGTAGACTCAAGACCTCCCTCTTTTGCGTCTGCTCTGCATCCGCGGCAGCTTACGCTGCCTGGGAGGTCTTGAGTTAAAACCTCGGTGAAATCAAATGCCGCCTGCGGCGTCGCCTGATTTCTTTTCTCGGTTTTACATCATTGGTTCCATACTTAAAGCCGGATGTCCTTTTTCCTCTAAGAATGCCAGCAATGTTTCGGGATCTTCCGCTACCGTCTCATCGCCAATCATATCTACAAAGTTTTCAATACCGTACATTTCTTTTGCCGTCTCATTCAATCTCTCAGCTACCTGATCTTTCAAATCTTTCGGCATCCATACGATTCTGGCAACACCGCCTTCTGCCTTCATGAACTTCTTGGAAGCAATGAAGTGCTTTCCGTGTCCCATGAATCCCGGCGTCTGAACGCCGCCGCCTGTCATAGAAGCCAGTTCAGGGAACGTCATACCAATTGGTGTCATGCCTGCGTACTCACGGTTAGCGATGCATACGCCATTTGAAAGCGGCTCAATACCGCAGATACACTCAAAGCATCCACAGGAAGTCATCGGTTTCTCAATAATGGAATACAGAGATACATCTTCCAGAGCTCCCTGGGAGAATTTGCGTACAGCCTCATTAACGTCTTCGTATTCGCCGATTCTCTCGTCAATAATACGCTCTTTTGTGATTACCTGGCACGGTCCTTCCGGATCAAGCTGATGGGTTGCTTTTGCATCCAGCCATGAAACAGCGCCGCAGAGTCCAAGTCTTTCCGGTGTAACCACACATACGTGGCTCGGTGAGAATGCCTGGCACATGATACAGCTGTAGTATACTTCTACGCCTTCATCTGTCAGAGTCATAAGTCTCTCGTCACGTTTGTCAAACATTGGTGTTGCCACTTCATGACGAATCTTTGTACACTCAGCCGGGTCTGTATAAATTTTAACCTGGCACTTATCTACTACGGCTGCGAATTCGCTCTTAACTTTTGCATAGAGCACTTCGCCGATGTGTTTTGCACGGAATCCTGCCGCAAATGCATCTTTACTGATACGGATACGGATCATATCACGCTGTCCGGTATGCATCACACCCTCGATGCAGTTCAGATAGGAATGGAATTTACGCTCAAATACCGGCTCGAAGTCTGCCTGCATGTTCTTTCCTGCTACTTCTACCACGTATGCGATGCTGTTCTTGCTTCCTACTTCCATCTCGTCGATGTCTGGTCCGATAACTTCAATCTTGTGATCCTCAATCTCACTGGCTTCTTTTGCATGTACCAGCTCACAGCAGTCTACCCTGGAGCCGTCAAACTCTACCTGCATGTCGCCGCGGCGGATGATTTCTCCTTCGAATGCGGAAGCGAATGCCACAGGGATATCAATATTCGTAATCTTGATTTTAATATCTCTTGCTTCAAGAGAAGTTGCATTAAATTTGGAAACGTCTTTCTGTACAATCAGACTCTTCGGCACACGGAAAGTCTCTTCATTTGTGATAACCGGGAATCCAAGCGCGATAGCGCCCGCGCCACATGCAACGATAACCGGATCAAGCGGTGCAAATGCATTAACAAATGCCGGAACACGCTCGAATGTATATTTCATTAAACCGGCTGCATCGCCTGGCTGGATGTTGCCGAAAATCAGAGCTGCCCTGACTGCAACAGATACTACATGGATTACGCTTGTAACATCTTTTCCAAGAGGGATAACGCGTACGTTTGCGCCTGTCTTGTAGCCCATCTCTTCACACTGGTCAATAATACCGCCAACCAATGTTACCAGGATACCCTGTGCCTGATAGCTTTTTACCAGTTCTACGCCTTCCTGTGCGGTAGGGGCAGAGCCGAGGATAACTGCCACGCCTGGGATATCTCCTGTTACAAGGGGTACGCCCAGCTCACGGATAACTGCATCTGCCAAATGCCCGTAGCACGGCTCCTCATAAGGTACTGCACCGTCCATATACTTCAGCACTTCGATGAACTCCGCACACAAAGCAGTAGCCACGCCTGACATAAACGCGTCATTCAGGCGCTTTTCTCTTGTCATCAGGCTCTTCACTACGCCAAGGGCGTCTTTCAGCTCGCCAAGCGTTGCAACCTTTGTGCCTGTTACGCCATAGTAGCAGGGCAGGCTGTATGCGGTATTTGGGAAAGCAATCGCTTTGTCTGCGCCATGTTTTTCAATCGCGCCATTGATTGCGCCCTCTGTCAAACCGTATACGGTATCATTTCCACTAAATACAACATCAAATAATGTCACTGTTAAATACCTCCAATCAGCTATTTGATTTATCGATTTTTTCTTTTATTTTTATAATTTCACTGACGGCTTTCTCGCTGAAGTCAAACGGTGATTTGCCCTGGCGGTCCGCGTCAATGACCTCTTCATTATAATGAATGAATCCCAGTAAATCCTCTGCCGGAATCCTGGAGCTGATGAACTCTTCATCCGCCTCATTCCGTACTTTATTCGCTACGACACGCACTTGCTTTACGCCCAGCCCTTCTGCCAGCCGCTTCACGTTCTTGTATGTCTGGATGCTTCTGGCTCCCGGTTCTATGACTACCACAAACTGATCCATTCCGTCCGTTGTGCCACGTCCCAGATGTTCCAGTCCGGCTTCCATATCGAGGATAACCACGTCGCTGCTCCGCAGCACCAGATGATTGATAATGCGTTTCAGCATCACATGCTCCGGACATACACAGCCGCTTCCCGCCGTATCCACGGTTCCAAGCACCAATAGTTTTACACCGTTGTATGTCTTAGAATAGGTATCCGGAATGTCGGATACTTTCGGGTTAATTTTGTAGAATTTGTTGTCGTCGTTCGCACCTGTACGTTCCTGCACCAGCTTGCGCATTTTCGTAATCGGCACGATAGAATCCAGCAAATCTTCCGGGAATCCCAGTGCCAGTCCCAGATTTGCGTCCGGGTCTACGTCTGCAGCAAGCACATTCTTGCCTTCTTCTGCGTATAATCTTGCCAGTGTGGCGGCAAAAGTGGTTTTACCCACGCCGCCCTTTCCGGTTACTGCAATCTTCATAGTGATTCATCCTTTACCATGTTTTCTGTCTTAGATGCCGATAGCCTCTCTCTTCTCTTCGATTCTTGCAATCATGGCATCTCCTAATTTGTCGATATCTTTCTCTACCGTGTAAGCTGCTTCTACCCACTCCCTGATACCGCCTGTCAGCAGTTCAGCTACTTCCGTGGAGCCTGATACATACGGGTCTACGCCAAGGAATGTGTCAAGGCCTGTAGCTACTACATAGTTACCGATAGATACTGCTTTCTCAGACATCCATTCAGGCGCACATCCTACAACAGGAAGCTGGGAGATATTCAGTCCTGAATCCTTTGCCAGCTCTGCTACCAGTACCATCATACGGGAAATATCCACGCAGGAACCCATGTGAAGTACCGGAGGAATGTCAGCCAGCTCGCATACCCTCTTTAAGCCTGCGCCGCAGAGATCTTTTGCAGCTTTATCCATCAGTCCTGCCTTTGCAGCAGCCTGTGCGGAACATCCTGAAGCAACAATGATGATATCATTTGCAATCAGCTTTTTCATCAGCTCGATATGCGCATGGTCAGGTCTGATTTTCGGGTTATTACATCCAACCATAGCCACCGCGCCGCGGATAACACCGGATGTGATACACTCAATCAATGGTTTCGTCGTACCTGTCTCATCCACCTGTGAGTTGGTAACTCCATCCAGGGTCTTTACGATAGCTTCTACAGAATAGCCTACAGTCGCTTTCTGCTTCAGATCCGGAATATATACGAGATCAGGATTTCTGTTCTCAAAGTTATCGATTGCCATCTTTACGATAGCTTTTGCATTCTCGTCTGCCGTTTTCGCATTGAATCTGATGAACTCAGAATCCGGCATCTGCGCGATCGGTGATGTTGTGATGAATTTTGTGTGGAAACATTTACTCAAAGGCCCAAGCGCCGGGAAAATACACTGCACGTCAACAACAATCGCCTCACATGCGCCCGTCAGCACGACATTCTCCTGCTGCAGGAAGTTTCCTGCCATCGGAATACCGCGGCGCATAGCCACTTCGTTTGAAGTACAGCATACACCGGAAACGGTAATTCCCTTTGCTCCCTTTGATTTTGCATATGCAATCATCTCAGGATCGTCTGCATATTCACAAATCATCTCGGACAATGACGGGTCATGTCCGTGAACAACGATATTTACATTCTCTTTTTCCATAACGCCGAGGTTTGCTTCTGTTTCAATCGGCTTCGGCGTACCGAACAGGACGTCAGAGAATTCTGTTCCTGCCATAGAACCGCCCCATCCATCAGAAAGACCTGAACGCAGGGACTGCCTGATTAATGCTTCCGGTTTGGAAGAACATCCCATATGGGTCATATGTAAGGAACAGGATACCTCACGGTCAATTGCACGCGGAGCGATTTCTTCTCTCTCCCAAATTTCCTGGGTATGCTGCGGCGCTCTCTTTAAGAAATTCTGGTGTCCGAATACTTTTCCGTATTCCTCCAGACCGCGTACAGCCATCTCATGAGCCAGGTCATAGATATCTTTTCCTTCTGTCTCCACGCCCCACTCTTTTGCAATGCGGATCAGCTTTTCAGGATCTTTTACTTTATATGGTCCTTCCGGCTTTGCATTGTACAGTGTATGACAGATTTCACGTCCATGATCAGAATGTGTCGCAGAACCGCCGGCTGTGAATTTCAGGTAATTTCTGGCAACGATGCCATGTACGTCGCATCCGCAGATTCCTCTCGGAGCCTTCGGCGTGATACGGCACGGTCCCATAGAACAGATTCTACAGCAGACACCCTGCTCGCCGAATTTACAATGCGGAGTCTGATTGGCAACCCTGTACTGCCATCCATCTGCCCCAACCTTCTTGCCAGTCTCCAGCAATCTCTCGGTAGCCGCTTCGAATTCTTCTACCGTTGTCAATTTAAAATTTCCCATTATAAACCTCCTTTTTATTTCGGGTGTATGATGACTTACCGCATCCACCCCCACGGGATATTTTTACTTCTTTTTAATCCCCCTGCCTGAAACAAGGGGATAGTATCATACAAAAAGCCTGTCTAAAATCTCAAACAAAGCTTTCCTGACAGGGGATTCCTCCGGCAGCTCCACCGTAGGCTTTCCGTCGCAGTCATATTCATAGACATCCGTATCCTGCGGCACAATGCCCAAGAGCTGCAGCCCCTGTTTTTCAATTTCTTCTCTGGTTCCTTCATTTAATTCACCGTTTGGAGCACGGTTTACAATCAGCCCGACAGAATCCGGCTTCATATCACATTCCTTTATCAGTTCTGCGATGCGTCCTACCGCCTGAACTCCTCTTCTGGAACAATCGCTGACCAGTATAAAAGTGTCCACTTTCGGCAGAATACCACGGCTGATATGCTCCATTCCCGCCTCATTATCTACCACAATATACGGATAATGAGGCGCCAGTTTCTGCAGCTGGCTCTGTAAAAGCCCGTTCACAAAACAATAACAACCTTTCCCCTGTGAGCGTCCCATTACAAGTAAATCGTAATCGTCCTGTTCAGAAAGACAGCGTCCGAACATGAATTCCATATAATCTGCTTTTGTCATACCCTTGGGAATCGGATTTTCCTTGCTCATCTCTGCCCGGGTCACTTCCTCGCGGATTTCACCAAGAGTCATCTCCACGTCCACGCCGAGGACTTCGTTCAGATTCGCATTCGCATCTGCATCCACGGCCAGAATCGGTGTTTTCCCTTTCCTGCTTAAATAGTCAATCATCAGACCGCACAGCGTTGTCTTTCCGACTCCGCCTTTTCCCGCTACCGCTATAGTAAATGACATAAAATCATGCTCCTTCTAAAGAAATATCAGTAAATTAAACCATTGTCTTGATACCGGACTCATTGATGATGTCAGTAACGTCTTTCCACTTATTCAGTGCATACAGATGGATACCATTAATTCCGAGTGCACGGTACTCATCAATCTGCTTAATTGTGTATTCAATACCAGCCTTCTTGAAGTCAGCTTTCTTCTGGTCAACCGCCGCGTCAAACGGCTCTTTATCAAATGGATTCGGGAAAATCCAGTATTTTGAAATCAGCTCGCACAGTGCACGCGGCATTACACATGCATTACGTGAAAGCGCCATGTTAATCGTAGCTGCCTGGTCAAGAATCGGCATGATACCTACGTCAACCGGCATCGTAATACCCGCTCTGTCCAGCTTATCCTGCCAGCGCTTGAACTGCTCCATATCCCAGCAGAGCTGTGTCATGATGTAGTCCGCGCCGTTATCCTGTTTCTGTTTCAAAACTGCCACATCAGCATCCAGGCTGCGGCATGAGATATGTCCCTCAGGGGAACCTGCCACTGCAATTTCAAATTTATCGCCAAACTCTTTTCGCACAAAAGCTACCAGATCTGTCGCATATTTGAAATCCCCGCCGGTTCCTGTCCATCCGAACGGAAGGTCGCCGCGAAGCGCCAGCATATGGTCTACGCCGTTTTTCAGATAATTTTCAAGCTGCTCTTTGATTCCCTCACGAGTGTTTCCGATGCATGTGAAATGTGTTACCGGAGTGGTTCCTGCCTCTTTAATCATCTGACACACATCCAGGTTCTTTCCTACGTTTGTGCCGCCGGCGCCGTATGTACAGGAAATATACTCTGGCTCAAACTCGCACAGCTTCCCGATTGTTCCAGGGAGATTTTCCATTCCCTTGTCTGTTTTTGGTGGAAAAAGCTCGAAAGAAAGCAACTGTCTTTCTTTCATCATTTCCGATAATCTTTTCATTGCTAAACTACCTCCATGTTTTTTATTTTAACTGCTTACTCTTCGCAGTTAATTACAACACATCCCCCGGTCAGGTCTACAGACCGGATGCTTCCCCGGATGGTCTTCTGCTCACCCATTACATCAATCAGGGTGATATTTTCACCATCCACCTCTAATTTGCTGACATACTGTAAAATCACACTGTCAGGCTCCTGGGCTTTATTGTAAACTGTAGCTAAACACATCTGTCATTCCTCCTACTGCCCGTCTTTCACCACGGCAAGCGCCAGGTTCAGATACATATTTCCTTTCTGGAACTCATCCACTGCTTTGCGTATCTGTTCCGCAGCCTTATCGTTCCCTTCCTTCAAAAGCTTTTCCGCCATCTGGTCAAGTTCCGCAGCATGGCTCTGGTTATGCTGATACATATAAGTCAGCAGTGCCGCATTCTTATCAGATGCCTCTGAATGTTCATGCCCGCAGCCCCGGCATTCCCCGCAGGACTCCTGACTACAGCCGTCTGCGTGGGAGTGCGTGTGGTCATGCTCATTCTCGTGTCCGTGTTCATGGTTGTGGGGATGGCTGTGTTCCAGTCCGCCTTCATGAGTATGAGAATGTGTATGGCTGTGTGCATGTGCGCATACATTTCCATTTTCATCCTTTACCAAGTGCATCGACATCTACCTCCTTTCACACAAAATAACATGAAAGCCGATAAATCCGCGCTTTCACATCTGCAGCTATGGCCTTTCATAGCATCGTATCGTTAACTTTTGGACATATAGCAAACAAAATCTGCTTATATGCCTGTATTATAACACAACATATATCCATTCTCAACAATTCCGAATGTACTTTTTTCAATAATTTGATAAAAATTAACAAAAATTGGCGAATTTACGCAAGTATCATCCTGTCATTTGCAAATTCCCCGCCGCTGACCTGCTCAAATTTTGCCAGCAAATCAGAAACTTTCAGGCTTTTCTTCTCCTCGCCTGCCACATCATAGATAATTCGTCCCTCATACATCATTACGAGTCGGTTTCCGTGTACAATCGCATCTTTCATATTGTGGGTAATCATGATGGTTGTCAGATTATCCTTTGACACGATGCGGTCTGTAGCGTCCAGCACTTTTGCCGCCGTTTTGGGATCGAGCGCCGCCGTATGTTCATCCAGCAAAAGCACTTTCGGTCTTTTCAGCGTTGCCATAAGCAGCGTCAGCGCCTGCCTCTGTCCTCCGGAAAGCAGACCGACTTTGGAAGTGAGACGTTCTTCCAGACCTAAATCCAGAATTTTTAGCCGCTCCTTATACTCTTCCCGTTCACTGTTCGTAATCCCCTGCCTAAGACCCCTGCGCGCGCCTCTCCTCGCCGCAAGCGCCAGGTTCTCTTCTATCATCATGCTGGCCGCCGTTCCTGTCATGGGGTCCTGAAACACACGCCCCAGATAGCTCGCGCGTTTATGCTCCGGCAGCTTCGTCACATTGATATCATCAATAAAAATACTTCCTTCATCCACCGGCCAGACGCCGGCAATCGCATTCAGCATCGTGGATTTCCCGGCTCCGTTTCCACCGATAACTGTCACAAAATCTCCTTCATTCAAAGTAAGGTTTAGCCCTCTCAAAGCCGCTTTTTCATTGATCGTGCCCGCATTGAACGTCTTTTTTACACCTGTTATCTTAAGCATTGGCAGAACCTCCTTTTCTTATACCCTTCGCAAAATACTTTCCTTTCATATAAGGAATCGCCAGGAATATCGCCACCACAAGCGCTGACAGCAGCTTCAAATCGTTAGAATTCAGTCCCATCCAGAGAACGACCTGGATAACCAGATAATAAATAATCGCTCCAAGCGCCACGGCAAACAGCTTAAACGCAAAGTTCCCCCTGATTTTCCCGAATACAACCTGTCCGATAATCACCGCAGCCAGTCCGATTACAATCGCGCCGCGCCCCATATTCACATCTGCAAACCCCTGGTACTGGGCGTAAAGGCCGCTGGCAAGAGCCACGATACCGTTCGAAAGCATCAGTCCGATGATTTTGCGTGTGTTTGTATTGATCCCCTGTGCCCTTGACATGTTCTGGTTGGAACCTGTCGCACGGATAGAGCAGCCCAGCTCCGTCCCGAAGAACCAGTAAAGCGCAGCAATAATTACAAGAATAAAAATCATTACCACGAAAATACTATTCTGATAAAATGGGACTCCCTTTACGTATCTCAGGGATACAAGAAGATTATACTTGTCCACACTGAGCGCCTGGTTTGATTTTCCCATCATAATCCGCAAGTTTACGGAATAAAGTCCCAACTGAGTCAAAATCCCCGCCAAAATCGCCGGAATTCCCATCGCCGTATGGAAAATTCCCGTTACCAGTCCAGCCAGCATTCCGGCCAGAAATGCACATAGCAGAGAAACTCCTACAGACTGCCCATTCAGCATCATCATAATACAGACGGCGCCTCCTGTACACATCGTCCCGTCTACCGTAAGGTCTGCCAAATCCAGGATTTTGTAAGTAATGTACACCCCGATTGCCATAATCCCCCAAATCAGCCCCTGGGCACAGGCTCCCGGCATCGCGTTTAACAGTGTCGTAATGTTCACGTTCGTCTCCTCCTCAATAGTATATATGTATTTCTCTAGTTCTTTATTATATTAAAAACAAAATCAACATGCAAGCACTAGTTTTGAGACCTGCACGTAACAGTGAAGCCGAAGGCTGAACTGTTACACCTGCACTGACGTTCAAGCTCTCACCACACAGTCCTTTCCGAAAAATGCAATCCCATACCGGATAACCTCCTGATACCCGTCGCCGTGCAGTTCGTCCGCATAACGCTTCTCTTCTATCTGCCGCAGCGCTTCCCCGGCCTTTGCTTCCAGCTCTTCGAACCTCTTCGCCACTTTAAACTCTATTACAAACGCCGCTTTTCTTCGGGTAACAGGCTTGACAAACAAATCGCTCCTTCCTTTTCCACCCTCCCGGTTAGACTTTACGATATACCCTTTCATTCCTGACAAGATACCGGCCAAAAAAACGTGATAGAAACTTTCATAAGCGTCATTAAAGCTAATCGTCTCCATCAGCAGATCCACGATTTCATCCTCCAGCTTTTCCACATCCTGGTTCACCAGCGCTGTGAACAGCTCTGAGCGGTCTTTTTCTTTCAATTTCTCATCAAACCACGTAAGAATTTTCATGCGGAATATATACTTTATTTCCTGATTCGGAATAGCCAGCTCTACAAAGTGCTGTTTTGTCCGCTCATCCATCCACTCCCGTACCTTTCGGAAATAACCTGTAAAAAACATAAAATTCCAGAGGTTATCCATACTTTTATAAACCTCATCATAAGTAATATCCTCATGAATTGGCTTTACTACGCTTTTCCCTTCAATCAATGCTTCAATCTCGCTCTTTATTTCATCATCCGCCCGCTCAATCAGGCTCCGTACAATGCTGTTGGAACTTGTATTTGCCCAGTAAGAATACGGAAAACGCTCTTCATTCTCTTGCAAATCATCTGCAAACTGAATTACACTCCAAGGATTGTATACATTCTTATTTCCGAACAGATAACCATCATACCATTCTTCAAATATTGGGATTTTTGAGTTCATTCCATAATCTTCACAAATTTTCCTGACTTCCGCTTCCGTAAAACCAAAATGTTCATCGTACTTGTCGCTCAATATCGAAATGATTTTTAAATTATTCATGCCCGTAAAAATACTTTCCTTCGAAATCCGCAGGCACCCGGTAAGTACCGCGAACTCCAGGCTGCTGTTTGTCTTTAACGCCGACTCAAAAAGTGAGCGGAGAAAATCTGCCATCTCCTCATAAAAACCCCGAAAAAACGAATTCTCCAATGGAACGTCATATTCATCAATCAGTATCATTGCTTTTTTTCCATAATATTTTTTCATACAGGAAGATAAAAATTTCAGCGACTGATTGTATTCTGCTTTTTCTCCTTTTTGTAGCATAAGCTTCAAAAACAGCTCTTTCTCATCCGGGAACAAACACTCATGTTCCGCTATGAAAGAATGCCTTTTAAATTCCCCTGCGATTTCTGTCCGCAGCGCCATATAAGCTTCCTCAAAATTCGGCTGCTTCGCTGATTTCAACGAAAGACTAATCACCGGATATTTCCCGAATTTAGAAAGATATTTCTCACCTTCCTCCATGATGCGCAATCCTTCAAACAAACTGCGGTTATCTCTCTTTCTTCCGTCGTTCTCACGGGCGTCTTCAAAAAAGTACTGGAGCATACTTATATTTAAAGTCTTTCCGAATCTTCTGGGACGGGTAAACAGATTTACCTCACCCTTTTTATCCAGGAGCTCTTTTATCAGTAGCGTCTTATCCACAAAATAATATCCGTCAGTAATCAGCTTTTCAAAATTATCAACTCCCACTGGCAACGGCTTATACTCGCTCATCTTTCCCCTTCCTGTTCTTCAACGTTTTGTGCTTCAACCTCATATGATAGCAATTATAGCATAGGAGACGAAAAAAACAAACGGTATCTTCATATCAATTTAGGGGCAAGCATAATATAAATCACAATATTTTTATTGACATGAATATATTTTTTATTATAATAACTATATACAAAAATATATTATATGAAGTGGGGTGATTAAATAATATTTCAATGAGATGCAGGAATTCAACGTAGTTATCAAAGAAAGGACGAAGAAGATGAAAAAAAATACGCCTATCAAAAAGCATACCAATGCTAATTCTTACAATTATTGTAGCTTTTTATTCAAGAACCCAAAATATTTATGCGGCTGAAAATGGCTCTGTTTCTGAAAATAACGTGGCTACTAACACAATGAAATTTTCCGATGCAAAGAACCGTAATGATTACTTTAGTGACAAATATTTAAATGTAAAAGAATTGATCAATAATGATAATATTATATCAGTCAATGGCAATATCTTGTCATTTGCAGAAGAGACTTTAATTCATACAAATAATAAATCATTAATCCAAAAAGAAGAAATCATTCGAAAAGATACACTCAGCCTAGTAATGAATAGCGAAGAATCAGCTAAAAGATTAGCCAATTCCCTCCAAGACGGAAGCGTCTATGAAGAAGGTTGGGATAGTAGTATTACCGTAAAACTCTATTCGACAATATACTATGGAAGACGCAAAGGAATACAAAACGCGACCTTTACATATATAAAATCTATGAATGGTGGATATACCATTAGCGGTTCAAACGGTACAACTATCTCAAGCCATTATGTAAGATACTCGCAAACAGGTATGTCAGAAAAAACAGGTTCCCTTGTAACCCAAACAAAAGAAACAGGGAAATATGCGGCAAGCAAGAAGACATGGTCAATTACCCCTCCCTCTACGTGGGTTGCTGTACATACTGGTACTGGAGGCGATATTGGATGTACATACTTTATGACGCTTAAACGTCCCAATGGATATACATATCAAGCAATGCTGGTAAATCATGTGAATGGAGACGCATAAATGAACAAAAAAGTATTATTTACTCTCTTAACATTTTGCACCTTGTTGATATTAGGCCTCATTTATTTCATTTCCCACGACGCTGTCATAATGTATGCAGGGGAAAATGAGTCCTGGGCGGTTACCTGCCGGACAGATTCTAACGCCAGCGCGAAATTGACCATCCGTTACACCGGAACGGAAAGCTGCAAAACCAGACAAATAGAGGTAACTATTGAACAGGGACTGACAAAGACAACGATTCAGGAAAATTTCGATGAGCCGGAAGTTCTTCAGCACGATTCAGAATTTTCTTTCCTCTGTGCAAAACCGGCGAATGATACTGAACCCCTCAAAGTAACAATCAGCACAGAATCCGGCTCAACTACTATAAACCTTTCGAGAGAGCATAATTGAATCAAACACCTAATTCTTACGCCGTCGCAGACGCTTTCCGATACTGCGACGGCGTACATCCGTAGTTCTGACGAAACGCCCTGGCAAAGTAACTCATCTCCCGAAAGCCGCATTGTTCGCCGATAAATGAGACTGGCTGCGCGGTAGTTTCCAGCAGTTCAGCGGCACACTGCAGGCGGTAGTTTTTCAGATAGGCGATAGGCGTTATGCCAATTGTATGATGGAAGCAGCGCATACACTCGCTTTCACTGACCGCCGCGCTGTCGGCAATCTGCCGGATGGTTATGTTTTCGCCAAAATGCTGCTGGATAAATGCCAGCATAACTTTCATGCGCTCTCCCTGGCGCAGCGCTTTTTCCGGCTGCGCTCCCGGCTGCCCCGGCTGCTGCCGGCGCAGGATACCGGCACACTGAGACAGGGAACTGCGCGTCTCAATCTCATAATTTCCCTCTTCTGAAGAACAGGCATTCCAAGCTGCCCGAATGAGCGAAAGCATCTCCTTCTGCCAGGGAACCGACTGTTCCAGAAAAATTCCGGGCAGTGAACGGTCAGATATGAGCGGCAGGACATATTTCTGCCAGAAAATACTGTCCATGCTGCCGCCTATCAGCCGGGGATGGAAAACAAGTGAATGTTCATCAAAATCCATTCCCGGAATCTTTTCCATAGAATGAAGGATACCCGCATTAATAAAACAACCATCTCCTTCTTTCACTTCTCTCTTTAAAGACGAAATCTGTATCTGGGCGCTTCCTTTTTCCATAACAAGCACCTCCAGCTCATCATGCCAATGCCAGGGAACCGAGTGGTTCTGCTGTGTATTTGAGTAACATGCTGCCGGAAAAGAAAAAGAGCCGTGTTCTTTCAATTCTCTTCTCTGACCGTCAAATATAGATTCACACAAAGAAATCATTTTTTCATCTCTCCTTCAGATATGAATGTTTTATCCTATTATATGATGAAATAGTCCTAATTTTCCTCCTATTTTGATGATATAATCTTATCACATTCAAACCCCGGAAACAAGTGCCGGGAGTAGGAGGACATTATGAAAAATCACGATTTTCACAAAAAGCTGCTGTCACTGGTGCTGCCGATTGCATTCCAGCAGTTCATGCTGTCACTGGTAGGCGCCTCAGATGCTATTATGCTGGGCATGATTAGCCAGGAAGCCCTGTCGGCAGTCTCGCTTGCCGGACAGATGATGTTCGTATTCAATCTGTTCCTTACGGCATTTGCTATGGGAACAAGTATGCTGGCTGCACAGTACTGGGGAAAAGGCGATTCAGAATCAGTAGCAAAAATACTTGCCTTTGTACTCCGTACATCCCTGGCAGTCTCCCTGATATTTTGTTTTGGAACCCTGCTGTTCCCCCGCCAGGTAATGCGCTTTTTTACATCGGAGCAAAGCCTAATTGACGGCGGAATCACATATTTGCAGGTTTCTGCCGTTTCCTATCTGATGTGCGGTATTTCACAGATTTACCTTTGCATTATGAAAAACACCGGGCATGCGGCAAAGAGTACGCTAATCAGCTCTACAGCAGTGGTATTAAACCTCGGGCTGAATGCTATTCTTGTTTTTGGTCTGTACGGCGCCCCGGCAATGGGGATTGCCGGAGCCGCATTGGCGACTGTCATTGCCCGTGGTATAGAGATGGTATGGGCAGTCCTGGATTCCCGTAAACCCGGAAGAATTCGATGGAACATGCACTATTTTATACGTCCTGACAAAGTCCTTCTGAGAACTTATTGGAAGTATTCCCTGCCAATCCTTGGAAATCAGTTAGCCTGGGGATGCGGCTTTACAATGTATTCCGTTGTGATGGGGCATATGGGAAGCGATGCCGTAGCGGCAAATTCCATCGCCAATATCGTAAAGAACCTGATGGTGTGCTTCTGCATTGGCATAGGAAACGGCGGCAGCATTCTCGTAGGACATGAACTAGGCGCAGGACGGCTCAAACAGGCACGTGAAGCAGGAAGGAACCTTTGCCGGCTGGCAGTCATCAGCGGAATCATTACGGGACTTCTCTTACTTGCGGTTTCGCCGCTTATACTCCGTTTCGCAGCCCTGAGCAGCCAGGCGGAAGAATATCTGAAATGGATGTTTATCGTGTGCTCATACTATCTGGTGGGAAAATCCATCAACACTACTACTATCGGAGGAATCTTCAGCGCCGGAGGAGATACGCGTTTTGGCCTGATATGCGATACCGTAACCCTGTGGTGCGTAACCGTTCCTCTGGGCTTCATCGCAGCATTTATCCTGAAATGGCCGGTACTGGCAGTATATTTCGTCCTGAACTTAGATGAAATCGTAAAGCTTCCGGTAGTATATAAGCACTACAAAAAATATAGCTGGGTAAAAAATCTGACGCAAAAGGACGAATCACAGAAAAAGGATTCTTCAAAACCGATTGTATGTTCTAAAAATGCTGCCATAAGCTGACTGAACTAAATAATAAAACAAAGGCGCTTCCGGGTTTCATTCCCGGAAGCGCTCTCCTTTTCAGGGGACTTTCCCCCTGCTGTTTGTTTCATTTTTTATTCTGCGGACTCATCGATTGCCTCGTATCCGTCAGGAACAGTCACTTTCAGCTCTTCGCATCTGGAAGCGACATATTTCTTTGTTACCTGCGGAGCAAATTCGATTGGCATCTGGCTTACATCTGAGCCATTTACCAAGATGTCATATGCCATCTCGCCTGCTTTGTATCCAATATCATAGTAGCTGATGGACAGTGTGGCAACTCCGCATCCTTTACAGATACCTTCCTCGCCTGCGATTACCGGAACACCTGCCGGAACACATACGTTGTTTACAACTTCTGCGTTAGAGGCCGCAGTGTTATCTGTAGGAATATAAATGACATCACTGGAAGAAGCCGCGTTCGTTGCTACAGAAGAGATATCGTTGGAATCTGCAAAGCTGTACTCGGTGCAGGTATAGCCAAGACCTTCCAGCGCTTCTTTCACTACGCCTACCTGGTAAGCGGAATTTGCCTCAGCAGAGCAGTATAACAAACCTACGTTTTTCGCATCCGGGAACATCTCATTAAGCATAGCTGCCTGCTCATCCAGCGGAGCTAAATCGGAAGTACCGGAAATATTCTTGCCGGTCGTACCTGTCCAATCGTCAATTTCCAGAGCTGTTGCGTAGTCTGTAATGGAAGTCCCGAGAATCGGAATGGTGTCGGTTGCCGCTGCTGCCGCCTGGAGGGAAGCGGTAGCGTTTGCCAGAATCAAATCACAGTCATTTGCCACGAACTGGTTTACAATCGTTGCACAGGTCGCAGAATCACCGGATGCATTCTGTTCATCGAAAGAAACTTTATCTCCCAGTTTTTCACTCAATGCAGCTTTGAAACCCTCTGTCGCCTCATCCAATGCCGGATGCTGAACCAGCTGGCAGATACCTACGTTATAGCTCTCTCCATCACCTGCATTATCCGCAGATGTCTCGCCTGCACTTGTTTCAGCTCCTGATGCTGCCTCTGTAGCTGCGTCTGTTGCCGCCGGTTTCTCTGAGGAACCACAGCCGGCCAGTGCCGATACTGCCAGTCCCATTGCCATCAATGTTGCCAATACTTTCTTCATAAACTTATCCTCTTTTCCTTTATTTCTTTGCCGGTTTAACGCTTTTAATCGCTAAAGTACGGCTCATGTGTCTTAATATACACCATTTTGTAGAAAAGGTCAACCCCAAGGAAGTTCAGAATGTTCTATTTTTTTGTCACGGAGCATCAGCTCATTGACTGCTTCTGCCGCGCTCTTGCCTTCAAAAAGCACTTGATTGACCTGGCTGATGATCGGCAGCTCTACCTGATACTTTTGGGCAAGCCCCATAGCCGCTTTCGCAGAATACACACCCTCTACAACCATCTTAACCTCGTCCATAGCCTCCTGCATTGTATATCCCTGCCCAATCAGCCATCCTGCCTTGCGGTTCCGGCTGTGAACACTGGCGCAGGTAACGATCAGGTCGCCAATGCCTGTCAGACCGCAGAATGTTTCCAGCTTTGCGCCCATCTGAATACCCAATCGGCCGATTTCTGCAATTCCACGGGTAATCAGCGCTGCTTTTGTGTTGTCTCCGTATCCCAGCCCATCGGCAGTGCCCGCCGCGAGGGCAATCACATTTTTCAATGCTCCGCCAAGTTCAATACCAAGCATGTCCGGACTGGTATATACCCGGAACACAGGGCTCATGAAGAAATTCTGAAGATACTCTGCCGTTTCCTTCGTATGTGCGCCTACTACACAGGTAGTCGGCAGCCCCTTTCCTACTTCTTCTGCGTGGCTCGGTCCGGAAAGTACGGCGACATCAGCGCAGGGCAACTCTTCCTCTATGACATCAGAAAGCGTATAAAGGGTATTTTCTTCAATTCCTTTCGCCACGTTTACAATTTTCTGATTAGCTTTTAAAAATTCTTTCATCATACATGCCGTGCTTCTGGTAAACGGGGAGGGAACCGCCAGAATCAGCACATCTTTGCCAGACATTGCTTCTTCCAGATTTCCGGTTATTTCAATCGCTTCCGGAAGGAGGACTCCCGGAAGCTTTGTCTCATGCTGCCGTTTTGTCCGCAGCATTTCTACTTCTGCGCCAATGATAGACCAGATGGTTACCTGATGCCCATTATTATGCATCAGAAGCGCCAGGGCCGTTCCCCAACTGCCCGCTCCAATAACTCCGATTTTTGCCATAGTTATTTTCCCTCCGATTCTTTCTGTTTTGAGGACAGATATGTTTTCCGCTCCGTCCCTCCCAGCAGTCTTTTAATATTTTCGCGGTGCTTCCAGAAAGCCATCACTGCCAATACAAGCCCCACCGCGTAAAGCTCATTCAGGTGCATCTGGCTCATGCCAAAATATCCGCTCTGCCCCAGCGCCACCAGTTCAATCATAATACCTACATACACCAGAAGAGAGCCCAAAGATACCAGATGCGTTACAAAAAACGTGGTAAAAAATGTAATAATTCCTAATATGGCCATAATCCAGTTAAAAGAAAGCACCAGCCCGGCCGTAGCCGCGATTCCTTTCCCGCCCCGAAACCCCAGATAAAACGGGAAATTGTGCCCAAGAATTGTTCCCGCCGCCGCATAAAAAGCCAGCAGCGGAAGCATGTCCCCATAGCTTCCTGCAAACAGAATACGGACAAGCGCTACCGCCAGGATACATTTCATACAGTCGCCTGCAAACGTAAGCAGCCCCGCTTTTAGTCCCAAAGTACGCAGCATATTTGTGCTCCCTGCGTTTCCGCTTCCATGCTCGCGGATATCAATTCCGTGCAGCTTTCCATAAATATAACTGGTCTGGAACAGCCCAAATGCATATCCTATCGCCAGACAGATTAATCTTACCATAGCCGGATCACTCCTTTTCTTTTCTTTCCCTATAAATAAATCGCAGGGGCGTGCCCTGGAACCCAAAGGTGTCCCGAAGCTTATTTTCCAGATATCTGGTATAAGAAAAATGTGTCAACTGCTTGTCATTGACAAAAATCACAAAAGTCGGAGGCTTTACGGATACCTGGGTAATATAATAAAGCTTCAGCCGTTTTCCCTTATCGGAAGGCGGCTGCTGCAAAGCCACGGCTTCCGTCAGGATTTCGTTCAGCACGCCTGTCTGAACCCGCATGGCCTGGTTCGCCAGCATCATATCGATTTTTTCAAACAACTTTGGCAGCCTTTTTCCTGTTTCTGCCGAAATAAACATAATTTCGGCATACGGTATGAAAGAAAGCGTCATCCGGATTTTCTCTGTATATCTGTAAATCGCCTTATCGTCCTTTTCAACAGCATCCCATTTATTTACCGCAACGATAATTCCTTTTCCTCTCTCATGAGCAATGCCTGCAATCTTGGCGTCCTGCTCTGTTACACCTTCCGTAGCATCTATTACTACTACTACCACGTCTGCTCTGTCCACTGCCGTCACCGTGCGGATAATACTGTAACGTTCCAGTTCTTCCTTAATCTTGCTTTTACGTCTCAGACCTGCCGTATCGATAAACACATACTCTTTGCCATCCCACACAATATCCGTATCAATGGCGTCCCTGGTGGTTCCTGCTATATCAGATACAATCACCCGTTGTTCCCCAATCAGCTTGTTTATTATAGAAGATTTGCCCACATTTGGCTTTCCTACTATCGCAATCTTCGGCCTGTCATCCTCTTCTTCCTCAAACTCTTCCTGATTGAAATGCTCTGTTACGATGTCCAGCATATCACCGATACCAAGTTTCGCGTTTGCCGATACCGGAACCGGGTCGCCGATGCCAAGGTTATAAAATTCATATACGTCAGCCATCATCTTCGTAAAGCTGTCTACTTTATTTACCACCAGTACGACCGGCTTCCCGGAGCGCCGCAGCATATCTGCTACTTTTGAATCAGAATCTACCAGCCCCTGCCTGACATCCGTCATGAAAATAATAACATCTGCAGTATCTATGGCTATCTGCGCCTGCTCCCGCATCTGCGCCAGAATCACATCGCTGGTATCCGGTTCAATCCCTCCGGTGTCAATCAGCGTAAAAGTCATATTCAGCCATTCCACATCCGCATAAATGCGGTCTCTGGTAACCCCGGGCGTATCTTTTACAATAGAAATATTTTCCCCAGCCAGCGCATTAAACAGCGTGGACTTTCCTACGTTTGGCCTTCCTACAATGGCCACAATCGGTTTACTCATATCTGTCCAACCTCCTATTCCCACCTATCATACTAAATCACTCGCAAAATTGCAATGAAATCTTAATGTTACTCTTCACGTAGTGGCCGTAACGCAATAACATCTTGACTCTCCTTTATCAAAATGATATAACTAGATTTGAAAAATCTTGTCGAAACATATATTATTTTGGAGGTTAGTATGCCAAACTTAGAATCCTTATATAAGGCAATTCCCGTTGCGCCTTTAAAAATTGCTGCATTAGAGAGCAGCCTTCCCTTTGCGATGCAGGTACACCGGCATCTTCTGGAGTACCGCCACAAAACCCCGACCCACGATATTCAGGATATTGCTTTTAAGGGATATTTAGAAGATAATTATCTCCTGGACTGCTCCTGCCCCCGTTTTGGAAGCGGCGAGGCAAAAGGCGTTATCCGGGATTCTGTCCGGGGCTGTGATTTATTTATCCTTGTGGACGTATGCAATTACAGTTTAACCTACACAGTGAGCGGACATCTTAACCATATGTCTCCGGACAATCACTATCAGGATTTGAAGCGTATTATTTCCGCCGCAAACGGAAAAGCACACCGCATCAATGTCATCATGCCTTTCATGTATGAGGGACGCCAGCACAAACGGAGCAAAAGAGAGTCTCTGGACTGTGCCCTTGCTCTTCAGGAACTGGTGGAAATGGGGGTCTCCAACATCATCACCTTTGACGCCCACGATCCCCGGGTACAGAATGCAATTCCTATCCAGGGCTTCGATTCGTTCATGCCCACGTATCAGTTCCTGAAAGCGCTGATTGACTCAGTACCGGATTTCAGGATAGACAATGACCATTTGATGATGATAAGCCCTGATGAGGGAGCTATGGGACGCGCCGTATATTTTGCCAATATTCTTGGCGTGGACATGGGTATGTTTTATAAACGCAGGGACTACTCTACGATTGTAAACGGTAAAAACCCCATCGTAGCGCATGAGTTCCTGGGTTCATCCGTAGAGGGCAAAGATGTGATTATCATTGACGATATGATTTCCTCTGGGGAAAGTATGCTGGATGTAGCAAAACAGCTTAAAGACCGCAAAGCAAAACGCGTTTTTGTATGTACAACCTTTGGCCTGTTTACAGATGGCATGGAGAAATTTGATGAATATTATGAAAAAGGCTATATTACCAAAGTAGTAACCACCAATCTCCACTACCGCCGCCCGGAACTGCTGGAGCGTCCTTATTACCAGGAGGCCGACATGACAAAGTACCTCGCCAGTATCATTGATTCGCTGAATCACGATATCTCCATCGGGCAGGTACGGGATACTACCGCAAAGATACACAAACTTCTGCAAAAATACAATCAAAATGTATAACAAAAAGGCTGGCGTCGTCACGCCGGCCTTTCTCAGCCGTTTTTCCGCAATCCCAGAAATGCAGCCAGATTCCCCCGCATCCCTTTTGATGCCCTGTGGGAATACAGGATTTCCGGGTTACAGCAGGTACATACATCCGTAACACTGATATGTTCCGGCAAAATACCGGATTCCAGAAATACCAGCTCATTCGCACGCCAAAGATTCAACTGGTATTTTCCATTTTCTTTTTTATAAAACAAAGAATCCCACTGTTTTTTCCCATACTGCTTCTGAAATGCTTCTATCACATCCGCACTTACCTCATAGCAGTCCTGGCAGATAGACGGCCCTACTGCCGCCAGGATATCCTCCGGACGGCTCCCATACTCCCGAACCATTGTCTCAACAGTCACTTTTCCTATTTTCCCTACGGTTCCTCTCCAGCCCGAATGTGACAAACCCACAGCATGTTTTACCGGATCAAGGAAAAACAAAGGCACACAGTCCGCATAAAAAGTCACCAACACCAGCCCCGGTACATCTGTGACCAGTCCATCCACATCCGTCCATCCCAGAGGCTTTGTGATCCCCCTGCCCCGGTCTGCCTCTTTTACAACCTGTACGTTTGTGGTATGTGTTTGCTGGGAAAGCACCATATCCTCTGATGAAACACCGATAGATTCGCCAATTCTCCTGAAATTTTCGTATACATGTTCCTCTGCGTCCCCTCTTCCGAATCCCAGGTTCATACTGGATAAATGCTCCCGGCTCACGCCGCCCAAACGAGTAGAAAATCCATGAACCGCCACTCCCGGCGCGTCCAGCATTGGGTATGCCAGGAACGGAACGGTTCCCGCATTTCGTATCTGAATGACTTCCTGTTTTCCTTTTCTTTTCAGCTCCATGTTTTCCCTCCAGCTATCTACCGCTCTTTTTGCTTTACGCCGGTTTCCTAGAATCCATCCTTCACCAGCACGGTATCCTTTCCCGTAATTCCCACTGCGTCAAATCTGCAGGGCGTTTCCGGCGGCAAATGGCGCGCCAGAAGATAATACTGGGCCACTTTACGGATAACCGTCTGTTTCCGGGCGTCCACTGCCTCCAGCGCATAGCCTTGGGTACTATCAGAACGGTATTTCACTTCTACAAACACCAGGTATCTCCCATCCCTGGCAACGATATCGATTTCTCCCAGCCTGCAGCAGTAATTGTATTCTATAATCTGATATCCCTGCTTTTCCAGAAAGTGCGCCGCATAGCGTTCATATTCTGCCCCGACTTTTCTTCTGTTCATACAATCGTCCTTTTCCTGTTATAAAAAATTTGAAATAAAGGATTGTCTATGGATAGGAGAAGGACCATATTTTTTAATCGCTTCAATGTGAGCGGCAGAACCGTAACCTTTATGGGATGCAAATCCATATTCCGGCATAGATTCATCATATTTTTTCATCAGCCTGTCCCTGGTGACTTTCGCAATTACACTGGCAGCCGCTATGGAAAGACTTTTTGCATCTCCCTTTATAATAGGAATTTGCCGGATATCCAGCCCCGGAATTGTTACTGCATCATTCAGCAGAACCTGCGGACGGACGGACAGCTTGTTCACTGCCTGACGCATCGCTTCATAGGTAGCCTGGAGGATATTTATCTCATCAATTTTCCCCGATTCCACGATACCCACTTCTGCTGCAACCGCTTTTTCCATAATTTCGTCATAAAGTACTTCTCTCTTTTTTTCGCTGAGCTGCTTGGAATCATTAAGCCACAGAATCTCACAGTCTTCCGGCAGGATTACTGCTCCTGCCACTACCGGACCGGCCAGCGGTCCGCGGCCCGCTTCGTCAATTCCGCACACATACCCCATATATCTGTACTGACGCTCATATTCCTTCATCTTCCAGAGACGTTCTTTCTCTTTTTCCAGTTTTTCCAGCTTTTTTTTGTATTGTTTAATCAAGCCGGAAACCCCGGCCCTGGAATCTTCCGCATAAAGTGCGAACAGTCCCCAAAGCTCTTCTGTTCCGGCTGATGCAAATTCGTGTTTAATTTCCGAAATCTTTTTTTCCATGTATCTCCTTATTGATGTTTCAACAGGCCAAAGCGTTCAAACGGCCAGATTCGTATAAATGCCCGTCCGATAATTTCCGAACGCTCAATATTTCCCACATCATCAAAACGGCTATCCTCGCTGTGGTTCCTGTTATCGCCTAAAACAAAATATTCGTCTTCGCCTAACTGTATCTGATCTGCTGCCCGTCCGCTGGTCAGCATCGTTTCTTTTCCATAATCTTCTTCCAGAATTGCCCCGTCAATATAAATTTCCCCGTCCCGAATCTGGACAGTTTCTCCCGGAAGCCCGATAATTCTTTTTATATAGTATGTATCCTCTTTATAATGATAAGGAAACACAATAATATCGAACCGTTTAGGATCTGTAAAACGGTAGGAGATCTTATCTACAATTAAATTATCCCCGTCAAAGAGCGTATTTTCCATGGAATGGCCGTCCACCTGTGTCCTCTGTCCTACATATCTCACTACCAAAAAGGTAATACACAATACAACGGCAATATATAACGCCATGCTCAATACTTCTTTCACCATATTCTTTGCCGTCCGCTCTCCTGTTTTTTCTTCTTTCTCCCCTGTACCCATAGTCCATCCTTTCTTTTACTTTATTATTTATACTCATTTTCCCCAAATTCTTTTAATACTTAACTCTAAGCAAAACTGTTACGGAAATTCGAGCGTAATTTTTCCAAGCCGCCCGCTCCGGAAATCATCTATTAAGATTGCAGCAGCTTTGGTGTAGTCCAGTTCATTCCCCTTTAAACGTCCGGCTCTGCTCTCTGCAATCTCGCCCAAGACAGAAACGGCATCTCCCGATTCGCTGCAGCCATATCTCTCTTCCAGGCATCCTTGATAATGTTCCTTCAAAAATTTTATTAGTTCCAGGGCTAATTCATCCACATTCAAAATCTCGTCCCTGATGGAGCCTATCATTGCAAGATGCAGTCCTACTGTCTGATCCTCAAATTTCGGCCATAAGATTCCCGGTGTATCCAGCAGCTCCGTATTTTTATTCAGGCGAATCCACTGCTTTCCTTTTGTAACGCCGGGCTTATTACCTGTTTTCGCACAGGCTTTCCCGGCAAAAGTATTGATGAACGTAGATTTTCCCACATTTGGTATACCTACAACCATCGCCCGCACAGGACGGTTTTTTATCCCCCTGCGCCTGTCCCGTTCTATCTTTTCTTTGCACGCTTCCTGTATTGCGCCTTCTACAGCTTTGATTCCCGAGCCATTTCTGGAATTGACTTTGACCGTAAAATATCCTTTTGTTTTAAAATAAGCCATCCATAGCGCATTGCATTCATCAGAGGCTAAGTCTGCTTTATTCAGCAGAATCAGCCGCGCCTTATTTTTTCCCAGCTCATCAATATCAGGATTTCTGCTGGATAAAGGCACCCTGGCATCCACCAGCTCAATCACCAGATCAATTAGCTTGATGTCCTCCTGCATCATGCGTTTTGCTTTTGTCATATGTCCGGGATACCATTGATAATTCATTCTGTAAAATCCTTTCCGTATACTAATCCACTAATCCAAAATGCGACATGGGAGATATAACACACCAGACTTTCCCTTCAATGTCTGATAAACTCACATTCCCCACATCTACAAAACGGCTGTCCTCGCTGCTGTCCCGATTATCACTCAAAACAAAATATTCAGAAGAATTCAATGTAATCTTTTTTTCTGCTATCCCTGCATTCCTTATGGGCATAATACTTTCGTCTTCCTCATACTTTTCATCGTTGATATAGATGGCTCCATCTTTTATCTGCACCGTTTCTCCCGGAAGCCCGATCACCCGCCGGATATAAGAACTATTGCTGCCATTTACCTTAAAGGCTATCACATCGCCTCTTGCGGGACTTTTTAATTTATACGAAAGTTCATTCAAAAGAACCGTATCACCACCGGCCAGCGTGGGATTCATGGACTGTCCCACATTTGTTCTGGTCTGCCCAAAGAAAAACACAACCACATAAGCAATCAGAACTACGACAAAAATCTGGAAAATCCATCCCAGTACTGCTTTGATTGCACTCTTTTTCTCTATTTCCTTGCGTTGCCGCCTTCTCCGTACTCTGCGCATATCTTCTACCTCAAAATGCCACCTTAGTAGAAAACAGGGACAACTACTGCGAAAGTACTTGTCCCTGGTCCATTTTTATTTTACTAATTCTTTAACCTTGGCTCTCTTACCAACGCGTCCTCTCAGATAAGTCAGTTTTGCACGTCTTACCTTACCTCTTCTGACAACTTCCACTTTCTCTACATTCGGAGAGTGAATCGGCCAGGTTTTTTCTACGCCAATACCGTTTGAATTTTTCCTTACTGTAAAGGTTGCCCTGACGCTGCTTCCGCCCTGCTTTTTCAGTACAGTTCCTTCAAAAATCTGTACACGCTCACGGTTTCCCTCTTTAATCTTTGCATATACCTTTACCGTATCACCTACACGGAACTGCGGTACTTCTGCTTTCATCTGAGCAGCTTCAATGTTTCTGATAATTTCGTTCATTGTGTTCCTCCTTATATTTTCGGATGTTCTTAATACAGCTTTCTGTAACAGAGGACCATCTCCTTCTCACAACGCTGTTTATTTTACCATGACTTTCCGAAAAATGCAAGGAACTTTTCACTGTCTCGACAAAATATGGAAATACTCGCACCGGAGTGTCCCTTGCCCCAGGGTGGCAGCAGATACCCAGTCTCCGTAAATCGTTGTCGGCCGTTTACCGTAGATTGCAGAATCCAGTACCAGAAAACATCCATCTGAGCTGCGGTATCCTACAATTGCAATATAGTGTCCGGGAACCAGTGCAACTGCTACTCTTCCTTTGAGCAGATGTTGTTTTACTTTACTAAGGGAATAGGTTTTCCCATTGTGCTTAAAATGATACATCTTTCCGTATTTTTTTGCAAAATCCGGATACAAGGTGTCTGCTGTGCCCTGATTATAGAAGTAATGCCCCCGAGATACTGAAAATCTCGCTATCTTTGCAGGATTAATAAATTCCCCATTTAATGCGTACACTGCGTTTGTCAATGCCACAACCCCGCAGCCCGACGTAGAAATGGTACGCCTGGTGGGCCCCGCATAATAAGTAGAACCGCCCCATTTCGGATCATATTGTGAGAACACGATACTGCTCTCCTTTGTCGGTTTCCTGGAAATCTTTACAAATTTCCACTGCTGTGCCTTATCTTTTCGGAAAGCCGCTGCTGAAACCCTTCCTGACGCATAGCGCAGTCCTCTTCTGCTGTCCTTTGACTGGATATAGAAACATCCGCCGCTCCGCGACAGCTTCCACAGACAGCCGTCTTCCCTTGCCTTCAGCCGCCCCCCTGCATCTGTCAGGTTTCCTTTCTCTTTTAAAGGAGTAACCAGATAATAGCCGTCCGCTACATAACGCAGGCGAAATCTCTGCGTACCTGCTTTCCTGTTTGCAGCAAGCTTAAACTTGCTGCCTCCCGTCTCACAGGTCAATGCCTTTGTCACAGCATTTCTTGGAGAAATCGTGTAAATACCATTTGCCAGAGGCTGGGTAGTCGTCTCCATAGAAAGCCTTACCATGCTTTGATGAGTGCTCGTTTTTATCCATCCCAGATAATATGCCGAACCGGAACGGAAAAGAACCTCCGTCCAACCGCCGCGCTCACTAACTGTCACACCGCCTGAGAACTGGGGAATCATTATGTAAGGCGCTTTCACTGTAGGACGCCTGTACAGTGTCAAATCTGCATTTGCATAAGACACCTGATGCGCATACTCCGGATTATATACCAGCTTCGTCAAAGGAATCCAGCCCTTTTTCATGGTGTTGTCTTCCTTATACCGAATCTGCGCCGCATTTTTGCTAACTGCCACAACCTCACACTCTCCGTAAGACAAGACGCACATTTGCTCTGCTAATGTTTCATCTGTATAGACCGTGTATTTTTTCGATTGCCATCCGTATGCTTTCAGAGGTCTTGCATCCGATATGGGCGGATATGCCGCCGCAGCATCCATTGAAAAGCATATTCCGAACAGCAGGAAAAGGACTGCTGTCAGCCCTCTGCACTTTTTCTGCATGTTTTCCTCCTAATCCTTCCTCCACATTTCATGTAGATACTTTTTATCTTTTTCACTCAATACCGCTGTTTCCAACAAATCCGGTCTCCGGACAGCCGTCCGGAGAAGGGACTGTTCCCGCCTCCATCTCTCTATATTTGCATGGTGCCCTGACAAGAGCACCTGAGGCACATTCTTTCCCCTCCATACTTCCGGACGGCTGTATTGAGGATGTTCCAGAAGATTGTCACTGAATGACTCTGTGCGCGCGGACTCCTCATTGCTTAGCACGCCGGGAACCATCCGGGAAATAGCGTCAATCATGACCATCGCAGGAAGCTCGCCTCCTGTCAGCACATAATCCCCAATAGAAACATAATCTGTAACAATCTCCTCCAGCACACGCTCGTCAATTCCTTCATAGTGTCCGCACAGGAACACCAAATTCTCCTCCCTCGCCAGTTCCTCAGCCATCTTCTGATGGAACACCTGTCCCTGAGGAGTAAGATAAACAACTCTGGGAGGAGATGCCATGTTCTCTTTTACTGCCTCATAAGCCCCGTACACAGGCGCTGCCTGCATCACCATACCCGCACCGCCCCCATATGGGTAATCATCTACTTTGTGGTGCTTATTTTCAGCGTAATCCCGAATATTTACCGCTTCTAGAGAAATCGTCCCTTTCTCCAGAGCCCGGCCGGTAATGCTGGTACCAAGCCCCTGCTGAATCATTTCCGGAAACAATGTCAAAACATAAAAATTCATAATTTTCTGTTCAAAGAAGCCCTTTTAAAAGATGAACCTGCATGTTCCTCTCCTCCATATTTACCTCAAGGATACATTCTCGTATTGCAGGAATCAAGACTTCCTTTTTGTCCTCCATCTCTACTACATATACATCATTTGCTCCTGTCTGCAGTACATCTTTCAGCAGACCTAAATGTCCGCCGTCTTCTGTATACACTGAAAGCCCTATCAAATCCGCAATAAAATACTCATTCTTTTTCAGCTTCACTGCATGCGCCCTGTCTACCAGAAGGCTCTTCTGTTTGTAACGCTCAATTTCATTGATGCTGTCATATCCTTTGAATTTCAAGATAACAAACTGCTTGAAAAACTTTACATGCTCAATTTCCATTTCCTGATAACCGTTTCCGGTGTCCATCAAAACCTGTTTCAACTTTTTAAACCTTGCAGCATCATCCGTCGTTGGGAAGACTTTCACCTCCCCGCGGATGCCATGAGTGTTTGTAATCACACCAACCTGCAGATACTCTTCCATATATCGTACTCCTGTTCCCTAAAATCCCCGGATGCGCATCGCGCGCACGATCTTGCGGTTTCCATACTGTACCCGTTTGAGGCAGACGCCGCCATTCGGATAAACCATTCCGTAATGCCCGGAAGAATTAATCATAAATCCATTCCCTATATAAATTCCCACATGGTCGATAGGTCCGCTGGTATCATTCTTTAGATAAAACAGCAAATCCCCGGGCTTCAGCCTGTTCATCTGGCTTTTAGACAGGGTTCTCTGCGCCCGCTGATAAAAAATTTCATAACACGCTGCCTGAAGGTTATCTGTATGCGCCCAAGATACCAGATTTCTTCCTGCCGCCCGGTATACTGCCGCCACAAACTGCGCGCAGTCGATTCCATGGTCAAGCGACGCCCCCGGCATCACAAACGGAGTCCCCAAATATCGAAAACCTGTCTTAATTGCCGTATCAATAATCCTGTTCCCTGAATATTTCTTATTATATACAACTGCCAGCTTTACTTGCGTAGCCTGGATATATCCGGTAGTCCGTTTTCTTCCCTCATACATAAATACCGGAATCCAAGAAGTTTTTACGCCCTTTTTCAGCTTACTCCTGTCCACTGTAAGCGTTCCTCCGTAATTCAGCATCAGGTTCCATCTGCTGGAGTGTACGGATTTTTTCTTTCTCACCTTTACCCATTTATTGGTGGGATTGTATGCAAGAATCGTGTAATTCCGTCCCTTTTTCAAATACTTGTCCACATTTACTTTTTTCAGCTTTGCAGCGTCTGCTGTCATAGGCGTTATCGCCAAGATACACAGCACTGCCAGCAGAAAAATTGTCATTTTTTTCCTCTTCCCCATTTTTGTTACACCTCCTTTTTACATTATAACAAAAAAAATCCCGTTATGCACGAGATTTTTTTCTAAATTACATACTTCTTTCAATTATTGTAAAATGTCTACAATAATCTTCTTATCTTCCTTTGACGCTGCGGCTTTGATAACGGATCGAATTGCTTTCGCTATCCTGCCCTGCTTGCCAATCACCTTTCCCATATCTGAGGCTGCAACTTTCAATTCAAGCACGATAGCCTTTCCGGTATCCTTTTCTGTCACCACAACTTCATCAGGACTGTCAACGAGAGCTTTTGCAATTACTTCAACTAATTCTTTCATTACGCTCACCTTTCGTCCTATTTCTCAATTCCGGCTAATTTGAAAAGCTTGCTTACCACCTCTGTCGGCTGTGCCCCGTTTGCAAGCCATTTTTTTGCTAATTCCTCATTTACTTTAAACTCGCTTGGATCCGTATTTGGATTGTAAGTGCCGATTTCTTCGATACACTTTCCGTCTCTCGGGGATCTGGAATCAGCTACAACGATTCTATAGAAAGGAGCTTTTTTCTGTCCCATTCTTCTCAATCTAATCTTTACTGCCATTTTCTTTCACCTCCTTGGCTCTTATTTATATATTTCATTTTATGTCAAAAAGGAAGCCTGAACTTACCTCTTTTCCCACCTTTACCTCCCATCATGCCCGGGAGCTGTTTCATCATCTTGCGCATCTGTTCGAACTGTTTTACCAGTCTGTTCACTTCACTGATATCCACGCCTGCGCCTTTTGCAATCCGCTTCTTACGGGACGGGTTCAGGACATCCGGATTCGAACGCTCCTGCGGCGTCATGGATAAAATAATAGCTTCGATGCGTCCCATTTTTTTCTCGTCTATGGCTGACTCAATATCCGGCATCTTGTTCCCCATCCCCGGCATCATGCTCAGGATGCTGGATATACCTCCCATCTTCTTTACCTGGCTCATACTTTCCAGATAATCGTCAAAACCAAACTGGGCTTTCTTAAGCTTCTGCTCCATATCCCTGGCTTTTTCTTCGTCGATGTTCGCCTGTGCTTTCTCAATCAGGCTCATCACATCGCCCATGCCCAGGATTCTGGAAGCCATGCGGTCTGGATAGAACTGCTCCAAATCTGAAAGCTTTTCACCCATACCCACAAACAAAATCGGTTTTCCGCAGGTCGCTTTAATAGAAAGCGCCGCACCGCCTCTGGTATCGCCGTCCAGTTTCGTTAGGATTACTCCATCAATCCCTATTTTCTGGTTGAACATATCGGATACATTCACGGCATCCTGCCCTGTCATGGCGTCTACCACCAAAAGCGTCTGATCCACATCCAGGGCTGTCTTGATATTCTGCAGCTCCTGCATCATATCTTCATCTACATGGAGACGTCCCGCCGTATCCAGAATAACTACATTGAAACCATGACTTTTCGCATATTCAACTGCGCCTTTCGCAATATCTACAGGGTTCTGCTTATCTCCCATGGAAAATACTTCCACACCCTGCTTCTCGCCATTTATCTGAAGCTGCTTTATTGCTGCCGGACGGTAAACGTCGCAGGCTGCCAAAAGCGGCTTTCTGCCTTTAGACTTTAACTTCCCTGCAATCTTTGCAGTCGTAGTGGTCTTACCTGCACCCTGAAGCCCTGCCATCATAATAACAGTAATTTCACTGCTGGGACGGAGCGCAATCTCCGTCGTCTCGGAACCCATCAGGGAAACCAGCTCTTCATTTACAATTTTGATGACCATCTGACCGGGATTCAGACCATTCATCACATCCTGGCCTACCGCCCGCTCCTGTACCGATTTGATAAACTGCCTGACTACCTTGAAACTTACATCCGCTTCGAGAAGAGCCAGCTTAACCTCCCTGAGCGCCGTCTTTACATCGGCTTCCGTCAGGCGGCCTTTGCTTCGCAGGCTCTTAAATACATTCTGCAATTTATCTGATAAACTCTCAAATGCCATCGCCTACAACTCCTCTAATATCTCGTCTGAAATCTGCTTAATTCGCTCCGGGTTATCTGCGGACGCACGTATGTCTTCCACTTTTCCCTTTATCACCTGAAACTTCTCCACCAGATGCAGCTTGTCCTCATACTCGGCCAATATCTTATTACACCGCTTTATCATATCATGGACGCCTTGCCGGCTGATGCTTCTCGCTTCTGCCGCCTCCGTAAATGATAAATCACCGAAAACAACGTCTTCATAAATGATTTTCTGGTGTTCTGTCAAAAGTTCTCCGTAAAAATCAAACAGAAGTGTCTGCTCCACAATTTTTTCCATTACGACTCACCTTTGCTATAATATACGAAAGAAGGATTCTTGTCAAGTATTTTTTCTTGACAAGATTTTGTTACAGGTTCGCACGGATGAGCCTCGGCGCATATCCGTTTTTCATCAGTGCGTCTACGATGCGTTTTTTGTGCTCTGTACCAAATGCTTCCAGGGTGATTTTCAGTTCTACGGCTGCGTTCCTGTTTGTACTCACAAACTGGTTGTGGTCAAGTTTAATAATATTCCCCTGTTCGTTTGCTACCACTGAAGCAACACGCACCAGCTCGCCCGGGCGGTCAGGCAGCAGCACAGACACCGTAAAAATACGATCCCGCTGAATCAGGCCAAGTTGAACTACAGAGGACATGGTAATCACATCCATATTCCCACCGCTCAGGATAGAAACGATTTTTTTTCCGCTGACATCCATATGCTTCAGTGCAGCCACCGTTAAAAGCCCTGAATTTTCTACAATCATCTTATGATTTTCGACCATATCAAGAAATGCCACAATCAGCTCGTCATCTTCTACTGTAATGATATCATCCAGGTTTTCCTGGAGATATGGAAAAATCCTTTCTCCCGGCGTCTTCACGGCAGTACCGTCTGCTATCGTATTGATCTGCTCTAAAGTAGTTACTTTTCCTTCTCTTATAGAAGTCTGCAGACAATTCGCTCCCGCCGGTTCTACACCGATAACCCTGATATTGGGATTCAGCAGCTTCGCCAGCGTGGATACTCCTGTCGCCAGTCCGCCGCCGCCCACCGGAGCCAGAATATAGTCTACCAGCGGCAGCTCCTTTACAATCTCCATAGCAATCGTTCCCTGTCCGGTTGCCACAGCTGGGTCATCAAAAGGATGAATAAAGGTATATCCCTCCTTTTCAGCCAGCTCATACGCATACGCACATGCCTCGTCATAAACATTTCCGTACAGCACTACCTCCGCGCCGTAGCCTTTCGTGCGTTCCACCTTAATCAGAGGCGTAGTGGTCGGCATTACGATTACCGCTTTTACCCCATACACCTGAGCCGCATATGCGACTCCCTGGGCATGATTTCCTGCCGATGCGGTAATCAGTCCTTTTGCGCGCTCTTCTGCTGAAAGGGTACTGATTTTATAATATGCTCCTCGAACCTTGTATGCCCCGGTAAGCTGCATATTTTCCGGCTTCAAATATACTTTGTTTCCTGTCTGCTCGCTAAAGTATTTGCTGCATATCAGCTTAGTTTCCTGTGTTACCTGTTTTACAATTTCTGATGCTTCTTCGAATTTCTCTAATGTAAGCATTCTTCTGCCCCCCATCCTTTTTCTCAGTCAGCTATGTTAAAAAGTGCGTCTACAAACTGATCCGCGTCAAACTTCTGCAGATCGTCAATGCTCTCTCCTACGCCAATGTATTTCACGGGAATCCCCAGCTCTGAATGGATTGCTACGGCAATCCCGCCTTTCGCCGTGCCATCCAGCTTTGTCAGAATAATTCCTGTAATATCCGCTACTTCGCTGAACTCCTTTGCCTGCGCCAGTGCATTCTGCCCGGTCGTACCGTCCAGCACGACCAGCGTCTCCCGGAATGCCTCCGGGTACTCTCTCTCAATGACCCTGTTAATCTTTCCCAGCTCTGCCATCAGGTTTTTCTTATTGTGAAGCCTGCCCGCAGTATCGCACAGAAGCACGTCCGCCCGGCGTGCCTTTGCAGCCTGCACCGCATCGTACACAACGGAAGCCGGATCAGAGCCTTCCTGTGCGGAAATAATATCCACCCCCGCGCGGTTTGCCCACTCGGTAAGCTGTTCCCCGGCCGCTGCGCGGAAAGTATCTGCCGCCGCCAGCACAACTTTCTTTCCCTGGTCTTTCAGCTTCCCGGCCAGCTTTCCTACGCTGGTCGTTTTTCCTACGCCATTTACGCCGATAACCAGCACGACGGATTTCCGGTTTTCGAATTCATAAGCCGTTTCCCCCACATCCATCTGCTGTTTGATGCTGTCAATCAAAAGCTGCTTGCACTCTGATGGCTCTTTAATCTTTTCTTCCTTAACTTTCCGCTTTAAATCCTCAATAATCGCAGTGGTTGCATTGATTCCCAAATCCCCCATCACCAGGATTTCTTCGATTTCTTCATAAAAATCCTCGTCTATACTGGAAAACCCGCTGAAAATACTGTCAATTCCTGACACGATATTATCTCTCGTCTTAGTCAGACCTGCTACCAGACGCCTAAAAAAACCTTTTTTCTCTTCCATACCCCGCCTCCTGTCTTTGTGCACCGCCTGAATTAAGAAGCCAGCCGGATGCCCTGTTCCTGAATGTTCCTTTCCTGCCGTCAGTCATCAAGTTCATCTTCCAGCAGATTGACAGATACAAGAGCTGATATGCCCTTTTCCTGCATTGTGATTCCGTAAAGACGGTCTGAGGCCGCCATCGTGCCCCGCCTATGTGTAATAATAATAAACTGTGTATTCTTTGTCAACTTTTTCAGATAGTTCGCGTAACGCGCCACGTTCGATTCATCAAGCGCCGCCTCAATCTCATCCAGCAGACAGAACGGCGACGGTTTCAGGTTCTGTATCGCAAAGAGCAGCGCAATTGCCGTCAGCGCTTTTTCACCGCCCGACATCTGCATCATATTCTGCAGTTTCTTTCCCGGCGGCTGGGAGACGACGCGGATTCCAGCTTCCAGGATATCCTCATCTTCCACCAGTTCCAGGCTGCCCTTCCCGCCGCCAAACAGCTGTTTAAATGCTTTGTCAAACTCCATCTGAATCAGGGCAAACCTCTCTTTAAACTGAATACGCATTCCTGCGTCCAGTTCGTCGATAATTCCCAGAAGCGCATTTTCTGACTGCACAAGATCTTCGTGCTGTTCACTCAGAAAGCTATGCCTTTCAGACAGCTCTTTATAGTCTTCAATGGCATTTACATTTACGTTGCCTAATGCTTTAATTTCATTTTTCAGCGTCTGGATATCTTTTTTGAGCTGCGCCAAATCCGAGTATGCTTCATTCCGAAGTTCCGCCGCAGTGCCAATTCCCAGCCCGTATTCCTCCCACATATAGTTCGCCTGTGAATCTTTTGCTTCTTCCAGTTTTTCTTTCTGCGCTGTCAGGCGGAAATTTTCTTTATCCAGGAGACGGATTTTTTCTGAGAGCTCCTCCCGTCGGGTAAAAAATGATTTATGTCTGGTATTTAGCTGCTCCCTGCGGGACATAAAGCTCTCCTGCCTCTCTGCGCACGCAGCTTCTTCTGTACCGGCATCTGTTATTTTCTGCTGTATTTCTTCAATGTCTCTGTTTTTTTCCTCAATATCCCTGGCACTGACGTTTATACCCGCCTCTACCTGGGACTTTTCTTCTAAAAGAACGGTCAACTCACTGCCAATACGTTCCAGGTTCTGGCGAATAAATGCTCCGTTCTGACGGACTTCCTGAAGCTTTAAATGGATACTTTCAGAATGCGCGTTCTGGCTCTCCTGCTCTTTTCTCTCAGTTTCCTGCTGCTGCTGGAGCTTACGAATCTCCTCTTCCAACCCCTTTTCATTCTCCACTGAGATCTCCATCTCCTGCTCAATCTTTGCCTGCGCTTCCCGAATCTGTGCCGCCTGTTCTTCAATCTCTAAAGATTCTGCGCGCAGCCGCGAGAAATCATTCTGTATTTCACTCTGCTTTGCTTCCATCTGGGAAATTTCCATTTTTACCGTATTCTGAATGAGATATTGCTGCTGAAGCTTCTCATTTAGCCGGACAATCCTGGCTCTGTAATCGCTCCGGATGCGGCGGTTTTCATCAATCTCCTCCCGTATGGACTCCAAATCCTTTTTCAAAAGAGCTACGCTTACCTCCAGCTCTTCCATTTCACGGCGACGCCCCAGCAGATTACTGGTATTTTTAAATGCTCCTCCGGTCATCGAACCTCCGGGGCTTAAAGATTCCCCTTCCAGCGTAACAATGCGCAGACTATACTGATATTTTCGATTCAATTTAATAGCATGCTCAATGTTATCCGCTACCACCGTACGCCCCAAAAGATATTTTACAAGCCCTTCATACTTCCTGTCTGCCTGTACCAGACTGCTTGCCAGGCCGATAACTCCCGGTTCATGCAGCGCCTTTTCCTGATTAAAAAAATTCTTATTTCCAATGCTAGTCAGAGGCAGGAATGTTGCGCGTCCGAATTTATTGCGTTTCAAAAACTCAATCATACGCTTCGCTGTATCTTCATCCTCTGTGACAATATTCTGAATACTGCCTCCGAGAGCTGTTTCAATTGCCGTTTCGTAGGACTTTTCTACTTTAATAATATCTGCCACTACCCCAAGCAGCCCTTTTTCCTCCGCTTTCCGGCTCATCACCTTCCGTATGCTGTTCCCATAGCCCTCATACCTCTCCGTGATATTTTTCAGCGTCTCCAGCCTGGAAGCCTCTCTATGGTACGCCGTTTGTCCCGTCTCTACTTTTTTATTTTGGGCAATCAGCTCTTTCTGGACAGCGTCTGCTTTCTCTTCATACTGTCTGCTTTCTTCCAACAATTTCTCGATTTCTGCCGTAACCATTTCATAGTTCTGTCTCTGTCCATCCAGTGAATCTGTCTGTTCTGACTCCTGGCTTTTCAGATAAAGAAGCTTTTGGTTCACTTCCGCCTTCCGAATCTGAATCTGCTCCAGCATTGTACCATAACGCTGCAGTTCCCCTTTCGTAGACGCCCTCTGGTTTAGCAGGGAAATAATCGCATTTTTTCCTTTCTCAATTTCCGTTTCCAGATGAGAAAGGCTTGCAAGAATAGCATCAGCTTCCAGCCGGGAATCCGCTTCCGCTTCCTCTGCTTCCCGAAGTTCTTCTTTTAACTTTTTCAGAACTGCTGTTTCAGATTGCTGCTGCTGCTGCTTTGTGTCCATATCCCTGTCAATTGCCCGGATACGGTTCTGCAGATGCTCATTATTCAGTCCTGCTGCTTTAATCTGTTCCCGCAGGACATTTACCTGCCCTTCCATCTGCTGTTTCAAAAGCTGATTTTTTGCAGCTTTATCCTTCTCTTCGCTGATATGCCCGTCCAGTGTCTCCAACTCTGCTTCCAGCTTTTCATATTCCAGCTTCGCTTCCCCGTATGCCTTTCGGGTATCTTCCATATCATGCTCAGAAATTGCCAGTTTTCCGTCTGTTTCTTTCAACTCACTGCGAATACGTTCCATTTCCATAAGGAACATATTCACATCATAAATTTTCAGCTCTTCCTTTTTCTTAAGGTAAATTTTCGCTGTCTCTGCCTGGCGTTCCATCGGTTCTAACTGCTTTGTCAATTCACTTAAAATATCATTTACACGAAGAAGATTCTGCCGTTCATCCTCCAGCTTCTTCTGCGCGGTATGCTTTCTGCGCTTAAATTTGACAATCCCTACCGCCTCATCAAACAACTCTCTCCTGTCTTCCGGTTTTCCACTCAGGATTTTATCAATCTGCCCCTGCCCGATAATGGAATACCCCTCTTTTCCGATACCCGTATCATAAAACAGTTCATTGACATCTTTCAGGCGGCATGAAGTCCCGTTTAAAAGATACTCACTCTCACCGGAACGGTATACTCGCCGCGCAACCGTCACTTCTTCGTACTCTACAGGAAGCTTTTTATCAGAGTTGTCCAGTGTAATGGCCACATAAGCGTATCCCAAAGGTTTCCTGTTTTCCGTCCCGGCAAAAATCACATCCTGCATGCTGGCGCCACGGAGCTGCTTTGCACTCTGCTCGCCAAGTACCCAGCGGACGGCGTCTGCTACATTACTCTTACCGCTTCCGTTCGGTCCTACGATTCCTGTAATTCCATTGTGGAACTGGAAAACAATTTTATTTGCAAAGGATTTAAACCCCTGCACTTCAATCTTTTTTAGATACATCTTCCGACTTTCCTTTCAGCTTCATAATTGCCTGATAAGCTGCCTCCTGCTCTGCCGCCTTTTTTGTCCTTCCTATTCCCCTGCCCCATACCTGGCTGCCAAGCTGTACATCCACCTGGAACTGCTTATCATGGTCCGGGCCGGTCTCTCCTGTCAGACAATAAATAACTTCCTCTCCTTTATAATCGCTCTGTACAATTTCCTGCAAAATAGTCTTGCTATCATAAAAGAGCTTCTTATGCTCAATGTCTGTCAGGATAAACCTGTGCACAAACTCTTTTGCACTAGCAAAACCACCATCCAGATAAATTGCCCCGATCAAAGCTTCCATAGCATCCGATACAATCGAATCCCGAAACCGTCCCCCTGTACGTTCCTCTCCTTTTCCGAGCAAAAGGTACTTTCCAAGTTCCAGCTCTTTGGTACACAATGCCAGCGTCGGCTCGCACACGATACTCGCCCGAAATTTTGTCAAATCGCCCTCCGGCATCCCCGGATATTGAAAAAACAGGAATTCACTGCTGATAATCTCAAGCACGGCGTCCCCTAAAAACTCCAGTCTCTCATTATCGCGAAAGTGCTCCTGTCTATGTTCATTCGCATAAGAGCTGTGTGTTAACGCCTGACGGAACAGCGAAAAATCCTGAAACGTATAGCCTGTCTTTTTTTCCAGTTCTCTCAATTCTTTCATGTACAGCATATTTTTCCCTTTCCGGCGCATTTTCTGCGCCATCGTGCCGGATAAAGCTGACTTCCAAATTTTTCCGCCTGCTGCTTTGTAATCCTTCATGGCACAAATATATGGAAAGGGTGCTGCGCCGCAGCACCCTTTCGACTTTACATAACTCCTTTTAAGCCAGTCCCTTTATCTGTTCTACGGCATCACCGACAGAAACAATCTTTTCTGCCTCTTCATTCGGAATCTCAATGTCGAATTCCTCTTCAATTCCCATAATAATCTGAAATACATCCAGGGAATCTGCCCCAAGGTCGTCGACAAAAGTTGTGTCCATAGTAATCTCGTCCGCATCCACATTCAATACTTCTGCAATAATTTTCTGTAATTTCTCAAATTCCATAATGTCCTTCCTCTCTCACTTCTTGATTACATTTTTTCTTTGATTTTTTCATTAATCTTCTGCTGTTTAAACTGCACGCACTGGACGATAGAATTCTTGATTTCCAGTGCTTTGGAACTGCCGTGGGATTTTACTACCAGGCCGTTCAGCCCCAATAACGGCGCGCCGCCGTACTGACTGGCGTCGAAGCTTTTCAGAGTTTCTTTTAATGCCGGCTTCACAAGCAATGCCCCTATTTTAGATCTGAGGCTGCCCAGCATGCCTTCTTTCACTTTATGGATGAGCGTGGCTCCCACGCCTTCATACAGCTTCAGGATTACATTTCCCACAAAGGCCTCGCACACGATTACATCACAGACGCCTGCCGGGATATCGCGTGCTTCCACACTCCCGATAAAGTTAATATCCCCGCATTCTTTCAGCAGCGGGAATGTTTCTTTTACAAGTGCGTTCCCTTTCTCCTCCTCAGCGCCAATGTTCACGATACCGACACGGGGATTTTTCACGCCTACAACATGTTCCATATAGACGGAACCCATCTTTGCAAACTGCACCAGATGAGACGGCCTTGCATCCACATTCGCCCCACAGTCAATCAGAAGCGCAACTCCGTCTTTCGTAGGAATTAACGGCGCCAGCGGGGGTCTTTCTATTCCCTTGATCCGGCCGACAATTAACTGTCCGCCAACAAGAATCGCACCGCTGCTCCCGGAAGAGACAAAAGCATCCGCCTCTCCACGCTTTACCATATTCATGCCGACTACAATCGATGAATCTTTTTTCTTTCTGATTGCCATTACGGGCGGCTCTGCTGTCTCGATAACTTCCTCCGCATGTACAATTTCCACACGTTCCTTCGGAAAAGTGTATTTCCGTAATTCTCCTTCTATGTCAGCTTTTCTTCCAGTGAGATAAACAAAGATATCCTCCTGCCGGTTCACTGCCTCCACGGCGCCCTTTACGATTTCTTCCGGTGCGTTGTCCCCACCCATAGCGTCTACAACCACCTTCACTAAATCCTGCATAATCCTTCCTCCTGTTTGCTATAGATAATATACTAAACATCAAACTAAAGGTCAACATGTTTTTTCAATATGCCTTTGCCTGAAAAAAGCCTCTGCCAAAGCAGAGGCTCCGTTTTATATGTACTCTTTTTTTTCAAAATAGCGCATCAGGATATCCGCACAATTCTCAACGCCAAGACGCGAAGTATCCAGAATCATATGGTAATTATTCACGTCACCCCACGTTTTACCTGTATGCTCGTGGTAATAATCCGCCCTGGCTCTGTCTGTCTGCTCTACTTTTTCTCTGGCTTCTTCAAACGGAATGGACTCCAAATCCATAATCCGGTGAATTCTATCCTCCTTATCGGCGCACACGTATATATTAAATGCATTCCTCTGCTCCTTGAGGATTTCCGAAGCGCAGCGCCCCAGGATGATACAAGGCTTTTTTGCCAGCATACGGATAGCATCTGCTTCCGTCTCATAAGAATGCTCATGAAGACGTTCCTCGATAAATGCTTTATCATATACGGGTATTCCCAGTTTGCCGGATAATTCCCGGGCAACAATACTCGCGCCCGTTCCAAAGCGGCGGCTGACTGTAATTACTAAATTCATATGAATCCCTCCCTGATGTCTTTGGTTACGGTAATTAAGCTGCATTCTGATTATACCACTTACTGCCTCAAAATCCTAGTAGAAAACACAAGAAAAAACCTTTCGGATTTCCCGAAAGGTCCCATGTCCTGAATTAATCAACAGAAACGATTTCTTTTTTGTTGTATGTTCCGCAGTTTTTGCAGACTCTGTGGGACATCATCAGTTCGCCGCACTTGCTGCATTTCACCAAGTTCGGAGCAGTCATTTTCCAGTTTGCTCTTCTCTTGTCTCTTCTTCCTTTGGAAGTTTTATTCTTTGGACAGATTGACATGGTTTACACCTCCTTAAATTTGCTAAAGATATCACGGATTTGTGCCATTCTTGGATCTAAATCTGTGATATCACAGTCGCAGGTCTGTAGATTTAAATTAACGCCGCATGTGCTGCAGATTCCTTTGCAATCCGCTTTACACAGGACTTTTGTTGGCCAATTTATTAAAATTTCGCCATAGACAAGCTTATCCACATCCAGATTATATCCATCTATGAAGTTCTGTTCGTCCAGCTCCTCTATCTTTTCAGATGCACTTAGTTTCATATCCACGGATTTTTCAAAATCCATATCAATCCGCACCGATACATCTTCAAGACAGCGGCTGCATGGGATGACCGCCTCGAATGACATCTTCCCTGCAATCTGCAATTTCCGGTTCCCTTTATTCCTGATCTCCAGCGAAACCGGCGTCTTGCCCATGATAGGAAATTCCCCTAAAGCCGATGAAAACACTTCAGGCTTATAAGGTACTTCTGCATGTATTATCTTTTCCTCGCTATTTGCAATATTGGTTAAGTCAATCAGCATAAGCTCTCTCCTATTCACACTTTAGCTATTATACTCACACTGAAATCTTTTGTCAAGAGGTTTTTCTTGACAAGCATTCCACAATATCTTGTAACTTCGTTTTAGAATACAAAATCTTCTGACTGCGATACAGTCCATAATTTCCCGATTCCAGATAACTGATACCTGCCGCCAGCAGAAAAAAAGGCATATGGTCTGCTCCGAAAAACTCAACGCACAAAAAAAGTGAAGCAATCGGGCAATTTGTCACGCCGCAAAACACGGCCGCCATTCCGCATGCAGCCGCGAGCGATGCCGGGAAACCGGTAATCTGGCCAAAAAGACAGCCGAACGTCGCTCCCACAAACAATGCCGGGGCAATTTCACCGCCGCGGAAACCGCTCCCCAGCGTTACTGCGGTAAATATAATCTTCAAAATAAATGCTGCCGCCGCCACTTTTCCCGCAACCGCAAGCTCTATGACTCCCATACCTGCGCCCAGATAATCTGCCGTATCCAGCAGCTTTGCCATCAATATGATAAGCACGGCTCCTGCAAGAATTCGCAGCCATTCATTCGGAATATATTTTTTGAATAAACGTCCGGTTCCCTGTATTACCGTACAGAATAAAATACTGACAAGCGCGCACAACACTGCCAGTACCACTACCAACAGGAAATTTTTCCAGTCCAAAACTGCTGTGGCAGAAATCGAAAAACTTTCAGCACGGGCGCCCACAAATCCCGCTATGGATTTTGCTGCAAGCGCTGCCACGGCACAGGGCACCAGCGCCGCATACTGCATCACTCCCACGCTTGCAACTTCCATTGAAAACACCGTTGCCGTCAGAGGTACTCCGAAAAGCGCTGAAAAACCCGCGCTCATTCCACACATAAGCATGATTTTATGGTCATATCCGTCAAGTTTCAGCCATTTCCCAAACGCATTGCCGAGGCTGCCTCCAATCTGCAGGACTGCTCCTGCTCTTCCTGCCGAACCGCCGAATGCATGGGTCAGAACTGTTGATATAAGAACCAGCGGTGCCATGCGCAGAGGTATCACTGCCTTCGTCTGAATTCCTTCCAGCAGGCAATCAGTTCCCGCTTTATATGAATCCAGCCGATACAGGGCGACAATCGCCAGTCCCGCTGCCGGAAGAAAATACAGCATCCACGGGTTACTGGCCCGAAATGCCGTCGCTTCCGCAACGCAGCGCCCAAACAATCCAACCAGCAGCCCTGCCGCCAGCCCGACTCCCCCAGCCAGAACAACCCAACGGATAAGGCCCCCGGCTCGTTTAATACATATCTCCATCTTCTTTTTCATATGAAATTCCACCCTATGTCATAGATCACTCAAAAGACTGCCCGTTTACACTGCTTTCCAGAGTAGAAAATTATCTTCAAACACCGTATCCAGCCTCCCGCCGTCTTTTAGCCAGGAAAGATAAGAACGGATGGTACTGCCCACCAGCACATACTGCTCAAAATTCATCACAAGGCCATACTCCTGAAAAATTTTCTGAAGGATTTTTTCATAGTTTACAGGCTCTTTACAGATATTTAAAAGACGCCCTGCAATCTCCAGTACCTTTTCTCTATTGTAGAGAACAAGCGGTTTGATATCCTCTGTCACTTCTGCATGGGCAGGAACAAACACAGACGCATCCATTTTTTCCACCTTGTCCAGTGTATCCAGATATGCGCCTACATCATAAATAAACGAAACCGCATATTTGTCTAATGTTGCTTTACTGCTTATACAGTCTGCCAGAAACACCGTTCCATCCGGCGTCCGAAATCCCACCATATCAAAAAAATGTCCTGGCAGATGAAGAATCTCAAGTTCTTTAGGAAATTCTTCGTCCGAAAAATCTGTTACCGCACTCCCCTGAGCCAGAAGAAATTTGTGCCTCAAATCCTTACAGGGATACCCTCCGTACAGAAACGCCGGTTCCAGAATAGGGTATTCCGTAAACGCCGCTTCGATACCGCCGGAATAAACCTTACACCTGGTCTGTCCCTGCAGATAGCGATTGCCGCCGATATGATCCGCGTTGGAATGGGTATTTAGAATCCCTTTTAACTGCCAGCTATTTTTATCCAGAATCTGCCGCACCTTCCTGCCGGCATCCTTATCATTCCCACTGTCAATCAGATAAACATTGTTTTCTTCCGCCAGATAAACCCCTATCTTCGCCGGACAATTTATGTAGTAACACTTGTCGCTGAGCTGTATCAATTCATACATTATGAAGTCCCTCCAATCCTTGCTTCAATTCTATCATCTAACCCCAGACATCACAAGTACATTTCCCAAAAGTATAGGAAAAACATGTGCCTCCTCAGTGCTTTTCAAAAATACAGCGCTTTAGATACACACAGCAAAAGTGGCGGTTTCCCGCCACTTTTATCTATTATAAAAAACACCTATTCTTTTGCTATCTATACTTATACCAGAGCCACCGTTTCACGGCAGATAGCCAGCTCTTCATTTGTCGGAATCACGGCAACTTTCACATTAGAATCCGGTGTGGAAATAACCATGTCCTCTCCCCTCTTGCTATTTGCTTCCGCATCCAATTTGATTCCCAGGTATCCGAAATGCTCGCAAACTTTTTCACGCACAATCCCGGCATTCTCACCGATACCTGCGGTAAATGCGATTGCATCCACGCCGTTTAAAGCAGCTACATAAGAACCGACATATTTTGCCACACGATAACAGAATACTTCCAGCGCGTTCGCTGCATACTCATTTCCGGAGTTCATTCCCTCTTCCAAATCACGGAAGTCGCTGGAAAGCTCTTTGGAAAGTCCATATACGCCGGACTTTTTATTCAATACATTCATTACGCCTGCAATATCCAGATTTTCCTTCTTTGCCAGGAATTCCATGATAGCCGGGTCGATATCTCCGGAACGTGTTCCCATTACAAGTCCCTCTAATGGTGTAAGTCCCATAGAAGTATCTACACATTTTCCGTCTTTCACTGCACTGATGGAAGCGCCGTTCCCCAGATGGCATACGATAATTTTAGAATGATTGATATCCAGCCCCAGGAACTCTGCGGCATGTTTTGAAACGAAACTGTGGGAAGTTCCGTGGAATCCGTACCTTCTCACTTTATATTTCTCATAGTACTCATACGGAAGCCCGTACAGATATGCCTTTGCAGGCATGGTCTGATGAAATGCCGTATCAAACACGCCTACCATCGGTACATCCGGCATCAGCTCTTTGCAGGCATTGATACCAATCAGGTTTGCCGGGTTATGGAGCGGCGCCAAATCGTTACACTCGGCAACTGCCGCCATCATCTCATCTGTGATAACTGCGGAAGAAGCAAACTTCTCGCCGCCATGTACGATACGGTGCCCTACCGCATTTACTTCTGCCAGACTTGCAATCGCCCCCGTTTTCTCGTTTATGAGCGCATCCAGCACCATCTGGATAGCTTCTTTGTGAGTCGGCATCGGCGCTTCTGTGATTTCCTTATCACAGCCCGCTTTCTGGTATACCAGCCTTCCGTCGATTCCGATTCTCTCGCAAAGCCCCTTTGCCAGCACTTCCTCTGAATCAGAATTGATCAACTGATATTTCAGTGAAGAACTTCCGCAGTTAATAACTAACACGTTCATTTTCTTTTCCTCCTAAATTTAGACTTCTATTCAGCCTGGCACTGTACAGCCGTAATGGCAACTACACCCACGATATCCTCAGAAGAACATCCGCGTGATAAATCGTTGACCGGCTTTGCGATACCCTGGGTAACCGGACCATAAGCCTCTGCTTTTGCCAGCCGCTGTACCAGCTTGTACCCAATATTTCCGGCATCCAGATCCGGGAATACCAGGACGTTTGCCTTACCTGCAACCGGGCTGTTCGGAGCCTTGGAAGCGCCTACGCTCGGAACGATAGCAGCATCCAGCTGGAATTCGCCGTCCAGTTTCAGTTCCGGGTTTTCTTCTTTTGCGATTCTCGTTGCTTCTACTACTTTGTCAACATCTGCATGTTTTGCGCTGCCCATCGTAGAGTGTGAAAGCATTGCCACAACAGGCTCTTTCTCAACCAGAAGTTCGAATGACTCTGCGGAAGACTTTGCGATAGCTGCCAATTCTTCCGGCGTCGGGTTCTGGTTCAGACCGGAGTCTGCAAAGATAAATGTGCCGTCTGCGCCATACTCGCAGTTCGGGACAACCATCAGGAAGAACGCAGATACCAGTTTCGTTCCCGGTTTCGTTTTCAGAATCTGAAGACACGGACGAAGTGTATCAGCAGTAGAATGACATGCGCCGGAAACCATACCGTCTGCATCTCCCATTTTTACCATCATAACACCGTAGTACAGATACTGGTTCAGCAGGATTTCCTTTGCCTGCTCCGGCGTCATGCCCTTTTTCTGTCTCAGCTCTACCAGTTTATCAATATAGGCTGCTGTCCTCTCATCTGTAGCCGGGTCTACAATCTTTGCACCTGAAATATCAAGCCCTTCGCTTCCTTTTTTAATTTCTTCCTCGCTTCCAACCAGGACGACATCTGCGATGCCTTCCTTCAGAATCTGCGCGGTAGCTTCGTATGTACGGCGATCCTCTGTCTCCGGCAGTACGATAGTCTTTTTATTTGCCTTTGCCCTGGCTTTGATTACGTCAATAAATCCCATGATTTCTGACTCCTTTCGTAATGTTTTAATAGTTTTATTATATCTCTGCCCGGCTGGAATTTCAACTGCTGAATATGTATATTTTGGTATACAAGGTTGCTTGTTTAAATTCTTAAGAACTTTCCTATTGATTTCTATCGCAAAATCAAATATCCCATCCCAATTTCCAGCAGCATAATCAACGGAACGCCAACAGAAAACTTCGGCTTCCGAATCTTATGCCGAAAAAAATGCATCCCCAGAAAAGCTCCAAACACACCGAGAAATGCTGCTCCCAAAAGCGCCTGCTCCGATATTCTCCATTTATGACGCTCTGCTTTCCACTTGTCCACACCATACAAAACAAAAACTGCTGCATTGATGAGCAGGTATAGCCATACAAATATATCTCCCAATCCTTCTATATGCATAGGTTTGTCCCTCCGTTTCCCTTTTCTCTTTCCGAATTATAGCATTTCCTTCCTGCAAAGTCTATTTTTTCCCGATTTAGGTATACAAAACCACTTTTTGCAGATATACTTACTTTAAAACTCAGGGGGATATTTTTATGAAAACTGTCGGTGTGATTGCTGAATATAATCCGTTCCACAATGGACATGCCTGGCATATGCAGGAAGCAAAAAGAATCTCAGGTGCAGACTTCTGTGTTGTTGTCATGAGCGGAAATTTTGTGCAGCGGGGAGCTCCCGCTATTCTTGATAAATACGCACGAACCCAAATGGCTCTTGCCTGCGGCGCCGACTTGGTGCTGGAGCTTCCCGTTTCCTGGGCATTGGGAAGCGCTGAATATTTCGCTTCCGGCGCTGTCTCTCTGCTGAATTCTCTTGACTCAGTGGATTTCCTGTGCTTCGGAAGTGAGTGCGGAAAACTTGCTCCTCTTCATGAAACCGCCCAAATCTTAAACAGTGAACCGGATGAATACCGCCTGTTTTTAAAAAAGAACCTGAAAGCCGGAAAGTCCTTTCCACTGGCGCGCGCCAATGCGCTGGAACAATATCTTCCGAATGCGCCCGTTTCCTCACTCCTGAGAGAGCCGAACAACATACTGGGAATCGAATACCTGAAAGCCCTGCTCCGCTTTGACAGCCGGATACAGCCTTTTACTATTCCCCGTACCGGAAGCGCTTACCACTCCCATACGCTTCACGGAACCTTTAGCTCTGCCACAGCTTTACGAAAGCTTCTCGACGCTGCAAAGCTTTCAAGTTTGAAATCTGAAACCCCTCTTCCTGTATATGAAATCCTGCTGGGAGAACTGGGGAAGTCCTGTCCTGTAAGCATCCGGGACTTTTCTCCCCTGCTCCATTACAGGCTTCTTTCCATAGCCTCCCCCGAGGAATTAACAGATTTCCAGGACGTTTCTGCAGAACTGGCCGACAGAATATTCCGTCTTATTCCCGGATTTGAGGATATTGAACAGTTTATCTCCTTAGTAAAGACGAAGCAGTATACGGAAAGCCGCATCTCACGCTGCCTATTCCATATTCTTCTGGATATCCGTATGGAAACTGTTCAGGCACAGCAAGACAATGGTTGGAACAGTTATGCCAGGATTCTGGGACTGCGCAAAAAAAGCTCCTCTCTTCTGCGTAAAATCAAAGAGAGGAGCTGTATACCCCTGATTACCAAGCTGGCTGACGCCAAAAAACTGCTCTCGCCGGAACAGATGGAATTTCTCAAAAAAGACATCTACGCATCAGAAGTATTCCAATGCGTAACTACCGGAAAATTCAAGCAGGGCGCCTACAGTGAGTATCGGCGTCAAATTATCCTATGGGATGAACGTTAAATCTACTCTCCCCAATTACCGCAATTCCCTGCCAAGTTTATTTTGAAATATCATAGTCAATTTCTTTTTTGTTTCTGCTGGCAGCGGCACAGCCCCTGAAGCCTGCTTTAATTTTTAAAGCTGTGGATAGGCGCCGGAATCCTCCCTGTCCTGTTTACAAATGCATCACAGCCAAAGGAATTCACCGGCATGATAGGAGCGTATCCCAGCAGCCCGCCGAATTCCACGATTTCACCTACGCCTTTTCCAATTACAGGAATCAGGCGAACAGCCGTCGTTTTCTGGTTTACCATTCCGATGGCCATCTCATCCGCGATAATACCTGAAATCGTAGTATCTCTCGTATCTCCCGGAACCGCAATCATATCCAGGCCTACAGAGCATACACAAGTCATAGCCTCCAGTTTTTCCAGCGTGAGCGCTCCCGCCTGTACTGCGTCAATCATTCCCTGGTCCTCACTGACCGGAATAAACGCGCCGCTCAAACCGCCCACATAAGAAGAAGCCATCACACCGCCCTTTTTAACCTGGTCATTTAAAAGCGCCAGCGCCGCTGTAGTTCCGGGCGCTCCTGCGTGCTCCAACCCAATCTCGCAGAGAATGTCTGCCACGCTGTCTCCGATAGCCGGAGTCGGAGCTAACGATAAATCTATGATTCCAAACGGAATATTCAGCATCTTCGATGCTTCCTGTGCCACGAGCTGCCCCACGCGGGTGACTTTAAACGCCGTTTTCTTAATCGTCTCGCAGAGCACCTCAAAACTTTCACCCCGCACCTGCTCCAGCGCAGTTTTTACAACGCCCGGACCGCTGACGCCTACATTGATGATGGCATCAGCTTCCGTCACTCCATGAAATGCTCCTGCCATAAATGGATTATCATCCGGCGCGTTACAGAACACTACCAGCTTCGCACATCCCAGAGAATCTTTTGCCTTCGTTAGCTCCGCCGTCTCTTTGATAATCTCTCCCATCAGGCGTACCGCATCCATATTGATGCCGCATTTTGTGGATCCTACATTTACAGAACTGCACACACGTTCCGTCTGCGCCAAGGCCTGGGGAATCGAACGTATCAAATATTCATCACTTTTCGTCATGCCTTTCGATACCAGAGCCGAATAACCGCCGATAAAGTTTACTCCTACTTCGTGCGCCGCTTTGTCCAGAGTCCTGGCAATGGACACAAAATCTTCAGGACATTTACACGCATTGCCTCCCACCAGAGAAACAGGGGTTACAGAAATCCTTTTATTCACGATAGGGATTCCGTATTCCTGCTCAATATACTTCCCGGTAGAAACCAGATCCTTTGCCACTGTCGTAATCTTCCGGTAAATATTCTGATTTACCTTTTCCAAGTCAGAATCTACACATTCCAATAAACTAATGCCTAACGTAATCGTGCGCACGTCCAGATTCTCCTGGGTAATCATCTTATTCGTTTCATTTACTTCAAATATATTTATCATGATGACATTTCCTCCCGTTTATCGCAGCTATCATCCATCCCAAACATCCTGTATACAGCTTATATTCTGTGCATCTTATTGAAAATGTCCTCATGCTGGCACCGAATAGTTACGCCGATCTCCTCGCCAAGCCGCGTCAAATCTTTTGTCAGATCCCCGAAATCTTTTGAGGCTTTGTTTGCATCTGTTATCATCATCATGTTGAAAAATCCCTGTACAATCGTTTGCGAAATATCCAGGATATTTACATTGTTATCTGCCAAATACGTGCAGACCTTTGCAATAATACCTACCGTATCTTTTCCCACCACAGTTATAATCGTCCTTTTCATATTTTCCCCTTTCTAATCACATAATCTTGCCGATTTGGAAGTTTACTTCCAAACGTTATATTTTTTATCCTATTTGTACGAATGCGGACGCTTCATTGCGCTTTGCCACGCTAATAAAAAAATCCTTCGCCCGGTAAGGATTGTCTCCCATGGTCACTTCCTGACATACCGTCTCGAACGCCAGCTCCGCAAAATTATTTTCCTGGCTTAAATGCCCCAGAAACACAGATTTCATGCCATCGTGGAGAATCTCACACAGCAGTCTCCCCGCATTTTCATTAGAAAGGTGCCCGCGCTCTCCCAGAATCCTCCGTTTCAGATAATACGGATAACTTCCCACCTGGAGCATATGTATGTCATGATTCGCCTCCATCAGCACCGCATCCAGATTCTGCAAATGTTCCACCGTATAATCTGTATACTCCCCCAGGTCTGTAATGACTCCCACGGACTGCTTTCCATGATTTACCCGGTATGCCACCGGATCGGCAGCATCATGCGAGATTGAAAACGGCTGTATTTCCAAATCTTTTATCATAAAGCGTTCGTCCGGCACAATCTCATGAAACAGCCCCTCATCAATCTTCCCCAGGTTTCCCATTCCCCGGATCGCCTGCAGCGTACCGCCTGTAGCATAAATAGGGATATGATGTTTTCTGGCTACTACGCCCAATCCTTTGATATGATCTGAATGCTCATGGGTAATCAAAATTCCGTCAATCTCCGCAGTTTTCCTGTCTATAGAATTCAGCCCGGCCTCAATACGCTTCCCGCTCAGCCCCACATCAATCAGGACGGCTGCGTTTTCTGAGCCTGCATAAATACAATTTCCGCTGCTTCCGCTGGCAATACTACAAAAATCCATGTTCCACCAATCCTCTGTCTATTTGTCCATAAGTATTTTCTATAAAATCACTGTTGTTGTCAACCACAAACTGGCAATGTTTTAAAAACAATGCATCCGAAAGCTGGTTCTGCATAATTTCCCCGGCTTTTTCCGCCGTATATCCCCGGGACGCCATGAGCCGTTTCCGCCGAATTTCTTCCCCGGTACGCACATACCACAGCTCATCACAGATTTCATCATAATGTTCTTCAATCAAAAGCGCTGCTTCAAGCACTATAAACGGAGCCGTTCCTGCCAGCCGCTCCTGCCGGATTTCCTGTATGATATATTCCCGTACTGCCGGATGTACAATATCATTGAGTTCTTCCAGGCTCTTCTTATCCGAAAACACAATATTTCCCAGCAGACGGCGGTCTATCTCGCCGCCCGCACTCAGTATTTCTTTTCCAAATGTCTCCACAATCCTATGATAACACTCCTGTCCCGGCTGTTCCAGCACATGGGCTGCCTGATCCGCCTGAATCACCCTCGCCCGGTATTTTTTTGAAAGATACGCAAGAACCGTGCTTTTCCCGGCTCCTATGCCCCCTGTAATCCCTAAAACCTTCATCTATTTTGCCTCGTACCAGCTCTTTCCTGTATGCATATCAATCTCAAGCTTTACGGAAAGTTCTGCAGCTCCCTGCATCTCTTCCAGGAGAATCCGTTTCACCTCGTCTGTCTCCGATTCTTCTGCTTCTATCAGCAATTCATCATGAACCTGAAGAATCAGGCGGGATTTCAGGTTTTCTGCTTTCAGCCTGTCGTTCACCCGTATCATGGCAATTTTTATAATATCTGCCGCCGTACCCTGAATCGGTGCATTCATAGCCACCCGCTCTCCAAAAGAACGCTGCATAAAATTCCCCGCTTTCAGTTCCGGCATGGGACGCCTGCGTCCGAACAGAGTTGTGACATATCCCTCTTTCTTGGCATTTTCAACCGTATCGTCCAGAAATTTCTTAATTCCCGGATAAGTTTCAAAATATTTTTCAATATACTGTGCCGCTTCTTTCCGGGTAATGCTCAAATCCTGACTCAGTCCAAAAGAACTAATACCGTACACAATTCCAAAGTTTACCGCCTTGGCATTCCTGCGCTGCAAGTCTGTCACTTCATCAAACGGAATATGGAATACCTGGGACGCCGTAATCCTGTGGATGTCCTGAGCCTCGCGGTACGCATGTATCAGCGTCTCGTCCCCTGAAATCGCTGCAAGCACCCGCAGCTCAATCTGTGAGTAATCCGCATCTACAAACACATAGCCATCTTTCGGAATAAATACTTTCCGTATCAGCCGCCCCAGTTCCATACGGATAGGGATATTCTGAAGATTTGGCTCTGTACTGCTGATTCTTCCCGTAGCGGTAATCGTCTGCTTAAAAGTGCTGTGGATTCTTCCATCCTCCGCAATATAATTCGCCAGCCCATCCGCATAGGTAGATTTTAGTTTCGTAAGCTGGCGGTATTCCAGAATCCGAGATACAACAGGAGCTTCATCTGCCAGCTTTTCCAGCACGTCCGCTGCGGTAGAATACCCTGTTTTCGTCTTTTTTCCATAGGGAAGCTTTAGCTTTTCAAAGAGGATTACACCCAGCTGTTTCGGAGAATTGATATTAAACGTTTCTCCCGCCATTGCATAAATTTCTGTCTCCAGTTCTCCGATACGTCCGATGAGCTGTTCCCCATACTGCTTCAGAGCCGCCGCCTCCACCCGTATTCCTTCACGTTCCATATCATGCAGAGTGTATACCAGCGGCATCTCTATTTCCCTGAACAAAGTATCCATTCCCGTGTCCAGCAGCTTTTTCTGCATCGGTTCCAGAGCCGCCCATGCCACATATCCTATATAACAAGCGCAGTCTGACACTGCTTTCTCATCCTCCGCGCCCTCAAATCCTTTCCTGCCCAGCAGCTCCTCCTGTGAAGGAATCATCATGCTCATATGTTCTTTCGCCACATCTTCATAGGTATACTTATCTTTCAGCGGATTCAGAAGATAAGCCGCAAGCGCCAAATCATACAGCTTTTCTCTGGCATGGTTTGCAAAAAACGGAAGCTGCGCTTTCAAATCCAGGGTAGAAGCCGCCGCCGTCTCATTCAGCAGCATATCTATTTTCCCGCACAGATAAGCTCCGCTGATAAATCCTTCAGCCGGAATAAAATAAATATCTTCCTCACTAAAGCACAGTGCGCACCCGCGGACACACTTCCCGGCAAGAATCAGTTCAAAACCCACATGAGCCGCCTTCGCCGCCGTCTCAAAGATTTTCTCTGCTTCTGCCAAATCTGAAACCTTGCAAAAATTCTCTGATACCCGATTTACCGGTCCCTGACACTCAAACCTGGACAGCATATTTTTGAATTCCAGCCGTTTACACAGCTCAAATGCCTCCTCTGTATAAAGGACTCCCATACTGGCTTCCTCCAATTCAAACTCCAAAGGAGCTTCTATATTGATAGTTGCCAGTTCTTTTGACAGCTGTGCCAAAGCATAATGCTCTCTTAAAGACTCTTTTGCCTTATTCGGCTTAATCTCTTCTACATGGGCATAGGCATTCTCAATAGAACCATATGCTGCTATAATTTTCGTGGCAGTTTTCTCACCTACTCCCGGAATGCCCGGAATATTATCCGACGCATCCCCCATCAATGCTTTTAAATCAATAATCTGAAGCGGCGTCACCTGGTATTTCTCAAGCACATCTGCCGTATGGTAATTCTCAATTTCCGTGCCCGTCCGTTTCGTTTTCGGAATCCGAATCATAATATGCTCTGTGGCAAGCTGCAGCAAATCCCTGTCTCCCGATACCACGCAGACTTCCAGTCCTTCCTGCTCCATCCGCTTCGACACTGTCCCTAACAGGTCGTCCGCTTCATACCCCTCCAGCATCAGCAGGGGAATCTCCATCGCACGCAGCATATCCTGTATCACTGGTACCTGCTGGTGAAGCTCCTGAGGCATGGGTTTCCTTGTACCTTTATACTCCGCATACATCTTATGCCGGAAAGTAGGAGCTTTCAAATCAAATGCCACTGCCAGATAATCCGGCTTTTCTTCTTCCAGGATTTTAAACATAATATTCAGAAAACCGTATACCGCATTTGTATGAAGCCCTTCTGAGTTCGTCAAATCCGGCACTCCATAGAACGCACGGTTTAATATGCTATGTCCGTCAATCAATACTATTTTTTCGCCCATTGCTTTCTCCATCCATTCCTATTTCTTTGATACGGCTTCTTCTTGCCCGTAAAGCGCCTGATATGCGAACGTTTCTCTAACGCCGCCTCCCGCCCACGCCTGCGCCTGGGTAATCAGCATCAGCACCAGCATGATTTCCGCCATCAGCATAATACCGTAGCTGCATATCCGGAATATTTTCCTCCTGTGCAGCTTCCTCTCTGTACTCTCTAAATTATCCAGCAGCATATCCACGATACTGTCCGAATTCTTATCCCGCACATGGTATGTTCCTGAGTTTTTTTTGATTTTTTGCTTTCCAGGATGTTTCATTCCCTGCTGATATGGCATAGTATATGAAACATTCTGTTCTTCATCCAGCTTTTTTAAAGCAAAATGAATCGTGAAGTAAATTTCCAGCTCTTCGTAGCACTCTTCGCAGTGGGTGATGTGCCCGATGAACTCCTCTGTTTTCTTTTCATCCAACTGACGCTTTATATAAGCCGTTACCAGACTCTGTGCTTCCCTACAGTCCATCGTTTCTCTGACACCGCCCTTCCGCTTTTTTATTTCCAAAATCTTCTACGAGTATATCATATTTTACAAACTGAAACAAGCAAAACCAGAGCATCCCAAAGGATACTCCGGTTTCTGCAAATTCCCTTTCGGGAAAACTGTTATTTTACTTTTATTGCTTTGGAAGCTTTTGCCGGACTATAGGTTTTTCCTTTTACTGCTACCACACGGTAGAAATATTTCTTGCCCTTTTTCACTTTCTTGTCTGTATACTTAACAATCTTGGATTTCTTAATGATAGCAATCCGTTTAAATCCGCTGCCGGACTTATTCGAGCGGAAAATCATGTACTTCTTCGCATCTTTTACACGTTTCCAACTTACTTTGACAATCCTTTTACTTCCGGATTTTGCTGCTTTTGCAGTCACTTTCTTCGTAGCCTTCGGAAGCGTAATGCCTTTTCCTGTACCCTTGCTGCTGACATTCGTTCCGGAAGCTGCTTCTGCCAGATACGTCGCTTTTCCGCTTACCGGCTTCATATCATAGAAAACCTCGCCTGTCATAGTGCCCAGCAGAGTCGTTTTACTGCCTGTCTTGCGGTAAATCCGATAACTGGATGCTCCCTGTACTTTGCCAATCTTTACCTCCACTGCCGAACTACCGCTGCGGATAACACTTTTCACTGATTTAACTGCCGGAGCTGCAGGCACTACGGGTGCAGGTGTCGGTTTTTCCGGCTCCGGTTTTTCAGTACCTGGTGTTTCAGTACCTGGTGTTTCAGTACCTGGTGTTTCAGGTTTCGGCGGATTCGGAGTTTCTGATGTATTCCCCCATGCGCCGTCTTTCAGATTTCTCGGAACCACTGCCGCCCTGATTTCTTCCGGAAGCTTGCTGTAATTCAGCACTTCAAAATCTTCTGCATTCTGGTCTGTGTCAATAAAGCTGATTCGGCGGATGGATTTATTTTTTGAAATAATTTCATCTCCCACAGGGTTTGTAAGCGGAGTCCCCTCTGCTGCCTCTTCATTGACGGACACGCCGTCTACCTGCTCGCTTCCCTTCATCAACAGCACGCGGTATTGCTTATTACTGATTTCCTGCGTCCAGTCAATATCCCCATCCTTTACTTCATACAGATATTCTGCATTTTCTGCGCAACGAATCAGATACGATGTATTTGCAGGAATTTCCCCTATAAGCTCCAAGGACGCCGTTTCCTCTCCTGACTGATAGGAAAGACTGTATCCTTCCAGATTAACTTTATCTGCGGTCGGGTTATACAGTTCAATAAAACTGTGGGACAGCGCCGGTTCTTTCTTTCCGCCTGTTCCATACACCTGGTTAATAATTAAATGCTCTGTCTGTGCATTTACTGTCTTGACTGCCGCTGTCTCGCCGCTGTCAACATTCCCTTCCATCACGCTGCTTGTAACGCTCACGGAAATCTTTTTACCTTCAAGCGCTTTCCCCAACATCAGGAACGCGCCGGAAGCTCCTGATACCTCTGTTCCGTCTGCTTTCCACTGATAACGCAGCGATGCCTCATCTGCTTCGTTTATATTTGTTTTCTGATCTGCATACAAAGTGGCTCCTACAATGGCATTTCCACGGATAGCCACTTCGCCGCTCAGCGTCTGAACCTCCGGTTCCCGTCCCCATTCACCGTCCGTCAGGCTCCTGGGGTACTTTGACACTGATGCAGCTTCACGGTAATCTACGGTTTCAAAATCATTCCGGTTAATATCGGTATCCCGGAACTCTGTCCTGCGGATAGATTTCTGCTTGCTGATTGCACCGTCTGCGAGGGCAAAGCCTTCCACATGGCCTTCATTCACGGATACTGCGTCTTCTACAGTTTCTCCTCTATAAAGTACAAGACGATACCGCTTATTGTCAATCGTCTGGCTCCACTCTTTATCAAACGTATCAACTGTATACTTAATCAGCTCCGGCGTAGATGCATCCTGGGCTTCGCACCGAACAAGATAAGAAGTGTGTGCCGGAATCTTCTTATCCAGAGGCAGCTTCACTTCCTCGGCCGCTGCGCCGTTCTTTCCATTTGACAAATATCCTAAAGAATAACTGCTGAGGTCTATCTCGGCATCCGTAGGATTATACAATTCGATAAAGCTATGGGATACCGGCGTCCCGTCGTTTGCCCCGCCGCCGTATACCTGGTTGATAATTACATGGTCATTTTTCACTTCTACAAGTTCTACCGCAGCAGTCTCCGCACTGTAGATATAATCAGCCTCCATAGTGCTTCCCACTCTAACCTTAATCTTTTTCCCGGCCAGCCCTGCAGTAAGCTGCAGCTCATTGCCTGTTGCACCCGTAATTGCCACACCGTCCGCCATCCACTGGTATGTAAAATCTCCGGTATTATTGCTGCCTTCTACTGCTGCTGCCAGCACTTTGCCTGTCTTCGCTTCGCCCAAAACGGTTGCTGTCCCGGTCAATGTATCCACCTGAACTTCTTTTGAGAAAGTCTTATAATTTGTCACACTCCCGTTTGAAAGCAGCCTGCCCGCCGCATCCATGCCGCGAACCTGAACCACATTCAGCTTTGTACTGTCTCTTTCCAGATAAGAATCGCTTGCCGTAAAGGACGCCGCCCCCTCCGTCACATCTGCTGTTCCGGCCAGGATTCCATTGATATAAAAACCAACCTTTTCCACTGTGCTGTCCGTCACGTTTGCCGTGTAAACTGTTGTCTTTTCACCCGATGTATCTACCGCCGCCGTTAAGTTTCCTGATGCCTTGAATTTCCCAAAAGAGGCAAGAAGCCCGTCTACAGACGCACACTGCGTGTCCATCCAGTTTTTCCTGTTTGACAGGAAGGTACGCAGACGCGTAACTGCTGCATCAAACCTTGCATCGTTCTCCCATAACAAATCATCCCTTAGGAATCCTGCATTATAATTGCTATTGGCAGATTCTGTCAGATACTCAATGTTTCTGTCAATAATTCCGCCGGTTTTAATAATATCTTCAAAGTTCCCTTTATTCGCCTGGTAGCATTCATATACTTTTGTTACGAAATAAGGGTCAGCAATCAGGTATTTATACCACTGTTCCCTCTGAGCGCCATCGTTACGGTCATTCGTTAGCCAAACCTGATAATTCCATGTCTCGGTTTTGCTCACCAAACTGTTCGATGTCCAGTCCATATCCCAAACAGGGCCGACATACAGCTTCTTACCCAAGTCTTTGTACATAAAAGTACTTTTTTTCATAGTTTCTGTATTCCAGAAAAACTCATTAAGCACAAAATAGCGTACCAGAGAGTCCAGATCCGCCAAATCTGTGTAATGCACGGATTCATTCTGATATGTCGTATAAAAGTCAGAAGCATGAATACTGTTTTCCAACGCCTGTATATAGTTCTGTGCCGTGCTAAATAATTCTTTGTTTGTAATTACAAACTCCGGGCTTTTAAACATAAAGGGCTGACTATAGGTGGTCTGGAACTTTGACGCCTCGTCATAATAAGCATCCAGCTCAAACAGAAATCCGCCCGAGAGGTCTACATTCCCCGATGCATCTGTCGGGAGTACACTCTCGTAGTCTTCCCTGGGGTAAACGCTGCCATTATAATTGATACCCTGCTCACTGGTAATCCACTCCATATTTTCTACCAGGTAATCCTCAAGGGCATCCTGCTGATCCTTGGCCAATCCATGCTTTTTCGCAATGGCCTTCGCTGCGTCTCCCGCCGCGTCCTCCCAGTCAAAAATATTGACGCGGCTTTCCTCTACCCGCACATTTCCTACCAACTGATAGTTCCCCGCATAATTTCCGTTCAGTACCACTTCTACATGGGTGGAAGGCAAATAAGATTCCATTCCCATCTCTTTTGCCAAATCATAAGAAAGCGTATTCCTCATCAGGGATTCATCCATATAATTAGCCAGAAGCGCCCAATGCTTACTCTCGCCAAAACCAAATAGATTTGTCTTTTTGCCGAGCTTTAGTTTGTATGGAAGCTTATTGTAACCGGTGTTCCAGGTACTGTTCCCGCGCCCGCGGATTTCTGTAGCGCCATCATACAAAGTCGTAGTCGTACTGTTATATGTGTCATTTCCCTGAATACGCATAGACGCGTCTTTATAAACCGTCTTACTGGTAATTCCGTGTCCGTCTACCGTATCAATATACACTACCGGAAGCTTACTGCAATAAAGCCGGTAAGTATCTACGACAGCCCCATCTGTCATCGCTGTAACTTCAATAAATTTATTCAGAGCACTTTCTGTCGGCGTATAAGATGCGCTTGTTGACACTTCTGCTCCGTCAAGTGTCCATCGGTATGTAAAGGTGACTTCTGCCGGAACTTCGCCTGCGTCGTTCTGTACAGAAGCCTGAAGCGCCGTCCCTGGTTTTGCGTATTCTCCGTCCAGCTTCAGGGACAGATTTGAAAGCACCGTAACTAAAACTTCCTTCGTCCTGCCATCCCCTGTCGTAGCTGTCAAAGTAACAGAAGTTGCTTTCATCACCGGATGCACCGTTGCCACGCCCGTACTTCCGTCAACGGAAATAACATCCGTGTTACTGCTCACCCACTGAATTGTCTCCGTACTGCCGCTAACCTCGTAAGATGTAGGTACTGTAAAATTCTTTGTAACCGCAGACGCCCTGTCCCCCTCTGCAAATACAGGAGAAGGAATCGGTGTAAGTACAACTCCATCCGTAACCTTCGGTACAAGTTTGCCGTTAGATACCATCCAATAGTCAGATCCTAATGCTGAAACCACTGCGTCTCCCGCCAGCTCTGCCTCTGCCATCCCTGCCACTGCTGCACTTCCCATACCTGTACCATTCAGATAATAACAATTCCTAATCCTGTCCGTATAATCAGCCGCACCTGCCCGATCGATTCCGTTAATCGCATATCCTTGTCCACTCTGATAGGTAACTGCCCCCACGTTTACACAAGAAGACAATTCTCCAATCCTGGCCGTTTGATGCACCCTTCCGAGAATTCCTCCGCATCGCAGGGAACCGGACAAGGTATTTAAATCGCCGCTAAATGTCACATCTGCTCCATTATACAGATTGCTGAGCTGTACAGCTTCACAATTTGTCCGTACCTGCCCTACAATACCGCCCAGTCCAATCAAATCTGACTTCCCGCTGGAAGAAACCGTAACCTGAATGCTTCCGCTGGCCACTGCAATATTATCCACTTTCACATAGCCATTCGCATCGCCGGCCAGAGTTCCGATAGAATCACCGCCCCCCAGTGTATGCGTGATGTTTGCTTCTGAAAATACAAGATTCTTTACTTCTGCATAATCTGAAGCGTCATCGCTCCCAATCATGGCAAACAGCCCTGTCTGGTTTGTCTTTTCCGCAGACTGCTGTCCATTAAACGTTATCGTCAAGTTCGAAATCACATGTCCCCGGCCGTCAAACGTGCCGCTGAACACCCTGTCTCCTTCTACAAGACCATACTGAGGACCGCTGCTTCCTCCAATCGGTACCCAATTCACTCCATCCAAATCAATATCCGTCCCAAGTACATAGTCTCCGTTCATTGGGTAATTGGAATCCTTTCCGATTTTCCCCAATTCATCTGCACTGTTGATTGTAATCACGCCATCTGCCGCTTCTACCGTCATCTTTGCAGCAGGCACATAACTGATTCCTGATATGCCCATTGCAAAAGACAGCAAAAATGCAAATCCTCTTCCTGTAAAACTTTGCAATCTCCTTTTTTCCATAGTTTCCTCCATTCTTAGTAAAAGTAACAATTTTTGTCGTTACTTTTACTATGTAATTAAAAGAATTTTACCATAACTGTTTCATTTTGTCTCTGCTTTTTTGCAGATTTCACAAATTTTACATTTTCACACATCTTGCTTCTATACTGCAAGCCGACACATGGAACTGTACATAAAAAAGAGGAGTATATGCATTTTTATACATATGCTCCTCTTTCCGGCAAAAGCCTTCGCTCTCACATTTCCGCTATAAAAGCTAAGAGCAAGGGTAACAAAATATATTCCCCTTGCTCTTATGCCGCTGGCCGGACTCGAACCGGCACGGTTGTTCACCGCTTGATTTTGAGTCAAGTGCGTCTGCCAATTCCGCCACAGCGGCCAGTCCTCTTTTGTTCTGACCGTAGACTATTGTAACACACCATCCGACACTATGCAAGTACTTTTTTATTTTTTCAGCACTTTCTGATAAAAATCAAAACAGTCAAACGTAGCAAAGTAATCTGCCGGCGTCTCCGCACGCCGGATAAGCTCTGTCTTTCCATCTTCCCTGAGCAATATCTCCGCTGATTTCAACTTACCATTATAATTATATCCCATAGCAAAACCATGCGCCCCTGCGTCGTGGATAAACAGTAAATCTCCTTTTTCAATCTCCGGAAGCATTCGGTCTATGGCAAACTTATCATTGTTTTCACATAGAGACCCCGTCACATCATATTTATGATCACAAGGCATATCCTCTTTCCCCATTACTGTGATATGATGGTATGCGCCATACATAGCCGGACGCATCAGATTTACCGCACACGCATCTACGCCGATATATTCCTTATGGGTATGTTTCTCGTTAATTGCCCTGGTTACTAACGCACCATAGGGACCCATCATATATCTTCCCAACTCCGTATAGATTGCCACATTGCCCATTCCCTCCGGAACCAATACCTCTTCATACGCTTTTCTCACACCTTCGCCAATTACAAAAATGTCATTCGGCTCCTGCTCCGGGCGATACGGAATCCCGATTCCGCCAGACAGGTTAATAAACGTAATATGCGCCCCTGTTTCTTTTTTCAGCCGCACTGCCACGTCAAATAAAACCTTCGCCAGCATCGGGTAATAATCATTTGTCACCGTATTGCTCGCAAGGAATGCATGAATACCAAATTCCTCCACTCCTTTTTCTTTCAGAATACGGAACGCCTCAAAAAGCTGCTCTGTAGTCATGCCATACTTTGCATCCCCGGGATTGTCCATGATATCATTGCTGATTTTAAACAAGCCTCCCGGATTATAACGGCAGCTCAAACGCTTTGGCAGTTTCCCCACTGCCTTTTCCAGCACCTCAATATGTGTGATATCATCTAAATTAATCGTCGCGCCGATTTGCTCTGCATACTGGTATTCTTCTATTGGTGTATCATTAGACGAAAACATAATATCGCTTCCTACTACCCCGATTGCACGGGAAAGCATCAGCTCTGTCATAGAGGAACAGTCGCACCCACAGTCATATTCTTTTAAAATATTTATCAAAAATGGATTTGGAGTCGCCTTTACTGCAAAATATTCTTTATATCCTTCATTCCAGGAAAACGCTTCTTTCAACGCTTTTACATTTGCCCGAATCCCCTTCTCATCATACAGATGAAATGGCGTTGGGTACTCCTGCGCAATTTTATCAAGCTGTTCCTTTGTTACAAATGGTTCTTTTTTCATTTTTGTACTCCTCCTTAAAATGCTTAATCTCCAAAAAATCCTGCCAAGCGATTCTTCTTATCCACCATATCATTGTATTGAAGAACCGCATATGGATCCAGTCCAGATTTTTCTTCTGAATCAGTATAATCATGGAACACTCTGTCTGCGGTTTGAAAGAAATTGGCAGTCACCACCGGATAATCCTCCCGCAGTTCTAACAGATAATTCTGGTATCCTGTTTTTGGCAGCCCTGTTTTATCCATTAGCAGTGAACTTAAATAGTTCACGCTGATTGCATCAATCTCTTCCTCCTCTATATCATAATTTGCCCACATTACCATCGGAACCACATAGCCTTTAGAAAATTCCTCCGGGGATTTTTCCCTGGAATCCTCACTAATTCCCAGCTCACGCAGCACCGGATTGCAAATATAGTCCGAGGGCTGATGGTCGCCGAACATGACTACGACCGTCTTTTCTTCTTCCCCTGCAAAATAACTGAGCAATTCCTCAAATGCCTCGTCTGTTCTGCGAATCAGCGTAAGGTATTTTTCCGTAGACTCTACCTGTGTGCTCTTATACTCTGTTTCTGTAAGAAAAATCTCTGGCTGTAAATCCGGGTATTCCTTGCTGTACCCGCCATGATTCTGCATTGTCACTTCAAATGCGAAAAGCTTTTCCCCTTCTTCCTTCTCCTCATAGAGCTATATCAGCTTCCGGAATGCAGAAGTATCGTCGACATAACCTCTCAATGTAGAAGCATTGATAAAGTCTTCCCGAAAATATGTATGTTCAAACCCAAGATCCGGATAAACCTGTTCCCTATTCCAACCTGATGCATAATAAGGATGGAGAGCTGCTGTCCGATATCCCAGGCTTTTCATATGAGAAGCAAGGCTTGGCATTTTACTCTTGATAAACTGCTGGTAAGGAACGCTTCCCGCAGGCATAAATGCCATGCTGTTCCCTGTTAGAAATTCAAATTCTGTATTTGCAGTATTGCCTCCTTTTACAGAAACATACAGATTCGCTTTCACTGTATTTTTATCCAGGGAGCGTATAAAGGGCATCGCGTCCTCACTTATCCCAAAATCTCCATACACCGACAAATCAGAAAAAGCTTCATTCATAATAACAATAATATTCGGACTATCGGAAATATCCGTCGGCTCTGCATCCTCCTCCCAGGGATGTGCGATTTCCTCTGCTGCCTCTACCGAATATCCATCAGGCTTTTCCACATCCAGATAACGGAGATTTGCCAAAAATGCCGCCATAAATCCGTTATTTCGGTACAGTACATTCGGCGTAAACAGAATATCGTCCATTCCAAAAGCATCTTCTACTGCTTCCACCTGGATTGCCGTCACATACCCTGCCATCAGCGCCATAGAAAGACAGATAGCCGCGAGGCGTACACGCAGTTTCCCGATTTCAAGCCGCGTTTTCTCTCCCAAGATTATCAGGTATGCAAATCCTATCAATACAAACACTACCCGGTAATTCAATGTAAACGAATAATTATCCGTAATGCTCGTAGCCGTTCCTATGGAAAAAATATCCCAGGGCACGATGGGCGAAGAACGGAAGCTGACCACAAAGTAATTGACCAGCCCTGTAAGCATAGGAAAAACAGGCGCGACAGCACAACCTATTTGGCTGCTTCCAAAAAGAGCCGTAAAAATCCCATATAAAATCAAATAAAACAGATAATTTAATATAACAATCAAAAAAGAAAGATCCCACGGCACATGCGTATAAAACTCCATACAGCACAGCGCCGCAAAAGGCAGGAACAGGCAGACTGCCAAGCCTGCTTTCTTCTTTATCTGTATATCCACCGCTACAATCACACCTGCAAATACAGACAAAAACAGTGCCAGTGCCAGCTTACCACCCTGTAAGCCATCACCCCACACTGCACTGATGCTCAATGCCGACAAGGCTGCCGCCGCTCCAACCGCCGCCGCACGCCTTGCCCTTGATTTACTTATGATATTTTTCATCTTATCTACCTTCTATCTTCTCAAACGTTATTTATGCACATGCTCGTGTGTAAACAAATGATCCTGGCAATACTCATAGTTCCCGTCGCACTTCGAACAAAAACGGAACTCCAAATGTTCACCGTCCAGCTCCGTGCGCCCGCATATAGCACATTTGTGCTTTGTTACCCCGGCAGACGGCACATTACTTCTGACCTGACGTTGGAAATTCTGTTTCCTTCGGATTTCCCGCGGTGATACGCGGCGCATATTTCGCGTCATCAAAAAGAAAAGAACAAAATTTGCCAATGAAGCCAGAACAACCACTCTGGTTGCCCAACCGCCCTGAACCATCGCATATAACAAAAACACCGCATCAATGATTCCCAGCCATTTTATCTTAATCGGAATCAAAAAGTATACATACAAACGCTCATTGGGATAGGTTGCCGCATATGCCAGGAAAATGGACATATTCAAATAAAATGTACTAAACGTATATCCCAGTATATTTATTCCGCTGAAATACAGAATAAACGCACCGATAACAGATGTGAACACTCCCATAAAAATATACAGATTATATCGGAACGCCCCCCAGGCATGTTCCAGCTCTGATCCCAGTGAAAAATACAGAAACAGCATCACAATCGTGAAAAATCCTAAATCCGTTGGCGGAACCAGAACCCAGCTCACAAGCCTCCAAATCTGCCCTCGCATGATCAGCGCCGGCTCCAGTGTAATATATCCCAGAATCTGGGGCGCCAAAAGCTCCAGCGAAAACCCAATAATATAAGTAACGATAATGTACCATGTCAGATTTCGGATTGCGTATCTGCCGAATTTCCGTTCCATCTTATTTAAAAATTTCATTTTTATACCTTTCTTTTAAATAGTTGTCTTAACCCTTCTGCTAATATAACTTAGCAGAACCAGCCGTTTTTGTCAATCTGTTATCACCAAAGGTCACATTTTCTACATCCAAAAACGGTGTACCGCAAAAACGCCCCTGGAAAAATGCCAGGGACATTTTCACTTTTTAGCTTTCTTCGCCCTCTTTCTTACGCTTTTTGAAGAAGACCAGGAGCCCTATCATCAGACCCGATACCACCAGAACCAGGATATATTTCCCTATCTGCGTATCGTCCCCGGTACGTACTGTCTCTCCCGGCACATCTGTCTCGGAAAGTACTATACAAAAGCAATGTACTCCTTTGCAGGGATAACAGTATTTCATATCTTCTTAATATTTTTGTTGTTTAATCATATAATATCTTCATATATTTGTCGTTTTTGCATTATTGTAATATGTAAAAATTGCCATTACGCAGGCGCTTTCCCGGACAATCTGCCCGGAAAAGCAAAACATCTGCCGGCTATTGCTCTTCCAATGGAATCGGTATTACTATCGGACGTATCTTTGGAATACACAATTCATCCCCAATCTGTAAATTGTACACATTGATATATGGGTTCGCAAACAACAGCGCTGAAACTGTCACTCCATATTTTTTACCCAATTTATAAAGGGTATCCCCTTTTTCTATTACATGAATGAAGCCTCTGCAGCATTTGCATCTTTCCTCCATATTTAAACTCTCCTTTCATCC
>Ga0137308_100117_pt1 | contig 142402 bp, 112 predicted proteins | sample Inofrocosms_June_FD_97181 | JGI IMG/M metagenome (GOLD analysis project Ga0137308, IMG submission 97181) | Mouse cecal microbial communities from Vienna, Austria - N-Acetylneuraminic and N-Acetylglucosamine D2O microcosms_June | ecosystem: Host-associated > Mammals > Digestive system > Large... | reverse complement strand
TTTCTATCTTTTGGCCGCCATTTACACCAAAATTGACACCATTTTTCCTGTTTACAACCATAATTAGTTCCGGGTAGTTATTGAACTTCGACTTGTGGTGCAACCTTGTCCTTAATTGCAGCCTGGCGCGTTACGGACTTTCACCGATTAGATTGCGCCCATACTGGGCGCACACGCAAAAATGGCAGATACCTCAGTATCTGCCATCTCTTATATAAAATTTCCCTTTTACATAACCGTTTTACGGGTCACACTAAGAATAACATACTTTTTCATTTTTGTAAAGGAAATTTTTTCAAATATTCTTTTTTTAAATTATTTTTCTCCGATTCTTTTCTATCGCCGGATCAGATGCCCGTATTCCTTTTCCGCCAGGCCTATTTCACCCACTGCGCCCACTTCATCCTGTACTCTTCCGCCGTCATTCCTTCCCCGTCCTGGAAAAGCCTGCGGAACAGGTCGTCATTCCCGATTCCCGATTCGTCTATGATCTCTTTCACCGGCTTTATCGTAAACCGCAGCAATTCCTTGGCCGCGGTAAATCTCCTGTTCAGAATATAATCCCTTAACGTAATTCCATACGTCGCTTGGAAGCACGCATCCAGTTCATCCTCTTCCATCTCATATTTTCCCGCCAGCGACGCAACCAGGTTCGTCTGCCTGTATCTTTCGTTTACGCTTTCCCTTATTTCCCTGCATATCTCCTTATACCGGTCCTGGCGGCTGCCCTTCTGCCGCATCACTGACAGAATGCAGCTATTCAGCAAACGAAGCAAGGTTTCCCCGCTTTGCAGCTCCGCCTCCAGATCTTTTTCTTTCTGGCATTCCATCAGTTCCTTGATATATGCCTTCATATCTTTGATGCTTCCCGGGCGGAACACGCTTTTCTGTTCATTCTGTTCCATAAATAAGCGAAAATATTCCTCCGCCCCGTTCCCGTTAAAATGAACCCATATCAACTCCCACGGTTTTTCCTCGCTGCTTTCATGGGCATAATAATTGGAACAGTTGAGCAGGGCGCAGTCCCCTTCCCCCACTTTATAGCTGCTGCCGCCCGCAAACACGGTTCCTTCTCCGCTCGTTACTCCAACAAACAAAAAGGAATTCAGGTTTTCCCTCTGCGATTTATGCGGCTGCAGACTCTTCAACCGTCCGACCTCCTGCACATACAACAGGTTTTTCCTGGCAAATTCACCCGGCGTATGCAATATCCTTACCGAATCCGTAATGCCCTTTGTCGAAAACAATGAATGAATATCTCCCATAACTTCTCTCCTTATATCGTCCGACGCCAATAATTTAATGTTTCCTCAATCGTTTGCTTCAGCGGAATCTTCGGTTTCCATCCCGTCAAGCTGCTGATTTTTGAAATATCCGCTTCGATGATCGGCACGTCCACCGGGCGGAGCTTATTCTTATCTATCTCGATCTTTATATCATGGCCGGACAAAGCGATAACCATATCCAATATCTCCCTGATACTTACGGCTTTCCCTCTTCCTACATTATAAGTTTCCCCCGGCCTTCCGTGTTCAGCCAGAAGCCCGTATGCCTCCACCACATCCCGGACGTCGGTAAAGTCCCTTCTGGCATCCAGATTGCCCACATACATGACAGGCTCCCGAATTCCCTTTTCGATCTCGGCAACCTGCCGGCAGAAATCGGAAACTACAAAAATAGATGCCTGGGAAGGGCCAATATGGTTGAACGCCCTTACCATCATCACTTCCATATCATACGCCTGTGCATAAATGTTCCCAATCATATTCTGGCACGCTTTCGTGGCGGCATAAATATTTCCCGGGCGTATTCTGTTTTCCTCCCGTATGGGTATCTCGCCCTCCTCGATATGCCCGTACTCTTCCCCGGAACCGATCAGAAGTATCCTTGGCTTATAGTACAGCTCCCGAATCGCATCCATCACATTCACGCTGCCTTTGATATTAATATCGATCGTCAGCGAAGGGTTCTTCCATGCCACTCCCACCGAACTTTGGGCCGCCAAATGAAAAATATAGTCCGGCCGCGCTTCAAACAGCAGCGATACGATTTCTTCCTTATTTAGAATATTCAAATTATATACCCGGTCGCTGTCCCCCCGGAATTCCTCCCGCGGCAGCTTGGTAACAGATACTTCCATTCCCCGTCTTTCACGGAGATGCCCGGCCAGATAACCGCCTACAAATCCCGCCGCCCCGATAATCAATGCCTTTTTCATAGTCGCATACCTTATAAGGCAAACAGAGGGAATTCCGTTGGAAATTCCCTGTCTGCGCCTTTTCTATAATTGATTATAAATTGCTGGTTTCGATCTCTCTTTTTACAAGCTCCATATCATGATTCACCATACGTTCCACCAGCTCATTGAAGCAGATCTCTCTCTTCCATCCCAGTTCCTTCTCCGCCTTTGCCGGATCTCCCAGAAGAATCTCCACCTCTGCGGGACGGAAGAATTCTTTATTGACCTTTACCAGTATCTTGCCGTCTGCCCTATTTTTCCCTACCTCATCGACGCCCTTGCCGCTCCATTCGAGTTCAATGCCAACTTTCGAAAAAGCAATTTCCACAAATTCCCTGACCGTCCTCGTTTCATTGGTTGCGATCACATAATCATCCGCATGATCCTGCTGGAGCATCAGCCACATAGCATATACATAATCTTTGGAATGCCCCCAGTCCCGTTTGGAATCCATATTGCCCAGCTCTATATGATCCTGGATCCCCAGCTTTATCCTTGCCACCGAATCCGTTATCTTACGGGTAACAAATTCTTTGCCCCTGCGTTCGCTCTCGTGGTTGAATAAAATGCCGCTGCATGCGTACAGTCCGTAGCTTTCCCTGTAATTTTTCGTAATCCAGTGCCCGTATACTTTTGCCACGCCATAAGGGCTGCGCGGATAAAACGGAGTCGTTTCGCGCTGCGGGGTTTCCTGTACCAAACCGAACATTTCTGACGTAGATGCCTGGTAAAAACGGCAGGAAGGCTTCACCATACGAATCGCCTCCAGCATATTCGTAACGCCCAGCGCATCGATCTGCGCTGTCGCCAGCGGCTGCTCCCAGGAAGTAGCTACAAAAGACTGGGCCGCCAGATTATATACTTCATCGGCCTCTGATATCCTCATGGCATTCACCAGGGACACCAAATCCGTCATATCCGCATAGATAAAATGTATCCTATCTTTCATATGCTCCACATTGCCATAATCCACAACGGATTTGCGGCGCATAATTCCATATACTTCATACCCCTTGTCCAATAATAATTCCGCCAAATAGGAGCCATCCTGGCCGGTTACGCCGGTAATCAACGCTTTTTTCATTTTTTAGTTCCTTTCTTATCTCCGATCGATAAACAATCTGTTTCCTTTTATATATTGATACTTTATCACAAATATATTCATTAATCAATGTCGGCAGGTTTCCTTTCGTTCTCTTTTCCCCCAAATCGTGCTATTTTTCCGTACTTTTTCTCTCTTTTAAAAAAAATTACATATTTTTGCTGTATTATAGTGCATATTTGTTGTTTTTGTGTTATGATTTTGTCATCCGGTAAACAACATTTGAAAGTGAGGAGTGATAAAATTGACAAGCATTCATGTTAAGATCAAGAATCTACGGGACGAAAACAACTACAAACAGAGACAAGTAGCCGATTATCTCGGCATATCCCAGCAAGCATATTCTTATTATGAGCTGGACAGACGGGAACTCCCTTCCAGGCATGCAGTAGGACTGGCCCAACTATACCATGTGAGCACCGACTACCTTTTTGGTATAGAGCCGGAGCGCGCGGGCGCCTACGATTTAAACGCATCCTTTATTCAGGATACTACGTTAAAGGATGTCATTATCAGCCTGAAAAAATTAAATAATGATAATAAAGCGGAAATGATGCGCTTTTTATCTTATTTGATTCATTCTCAGTCCAATGAGAAAAAGAAGAAGTAATCTTTATTTTCAAAATGGCAGATGCTTTGGTCCGGCCCGACTTCCGCACCTGCCACTTCTTTATGTTTACCCTTTTACATCTTCTACATCATACCATATATTTCTATTTGAGTAAATATTATTTAATAAAATATTTATGTGTTTATACTCTTCTTTAAATCATATCAGCAATCGTTTTTTTGATTGCTTTAACTTCATTTTATTGAAATACATAAAAATACTGGTCTTTTTCCCTTCTCCGGTTCCATTCCCGCAGTATTCCCAAAACATCCAAATAACTGACCCCGTACCCCGGCATCACCGGAACCAGTTCTATCGGAAGTGAACCCATCCGCATCGCCTCCTCATATACTCTCTCGAAAATATTATAAGTCAGAATATGGGAGATATCGTTCTGGCCTTCGTTATATATTTCATCCGGGGACGGAATATTCTTTAAGATATCAAAATCAGCATCCCGTAAATTGCTGCAGTCGATCATAAAGCTGTCGCATATGGACGGATCCGACAGATCCTGCACCAGATTATATTCCATATCGGTATTCACCCCGGCCGGATACCCCCACAGCCCATGCATCTGCAGCATCCCTTTGCCCGGAATAATATCCGGAACCAACAGCGCCCCTTTCTGCACCGCAATGCGGCTTTTTGTCCGGGCTTCCTCCGGGAGCCTGATCAGCTCAAACGGCCTCCAGTCCGGCAGGTCGAATTCCAGGCTGCCCCAACGGATCGCATTTAAATACCGTTCCAGGCTGGCAATACTCTCTTCCCGGGTTTTGCATATCCCGAAATTTTTAATGATTTCCAGGCTTGGAATCAGATGCGCTCTTTTATAATAATTATCCTGCAAAGAAAAACTATCTTCCGGCTCCTTCCACCGGTAAATTACCGATGGATGCCTCCCTGCCTTTTTTCTTTTGTATTTTCCTTTTTGGACATCAAATTCATATAATGCAAAAAACAGCGCAATACGCAGATCATAAGACACATCCAGCCCTTCCGATGAATAACCCGCCTGCTGGAATAGGGCTTGTGTGAGCGGATAACCCAAAGCATTGTTCATATAAACGCTCATGATGCGCCTGACAGCATGGGATCTCTTCCTCCCTTCATCCCCAAACAAATATTCGTTGTCCGTGCGTTCCAAATAGAACTCCCGCCCCCAGTTCCTGACCTGATATCCCGGTTCTCCCTTCATCGCAAAACGAGAATACTGGCAAGGACGGTATGCGCTCGGCCTGAGGGGCTGCTGGTACATTTTTGTCTGCCCGCGGTATATATATTTTTGATCCTGTTCATCCCTGCGCAATCTTTCATACAATTCCCGCACTGTCATAACCGGTATGTTTTTCCGGCGCGGAAGCTTTTGGCCGGCATACCGGAGCAGCTGCTGAGCCCTTTGATCCTGACAGCGAGCCAACAACTGCATGCCCGACTGCCAGAAACGCATATCCACATCTTCCGATCTGCTTTCTGGCCGCGATTTCTCACTTTCGCAAAACAGATCGCAGACTCCCGCCATATACATACTTTCCCGGTCGCCACATTCCGCTGCTTTATGATACCATTTTACTGCTTTTGCAAAGGAAGGCTTATGAATCATCCCTCCCCGGTAATTCATCTCGGCTGTCGCTCTCATCGCTTCAACATGCCCCATTTCCGCGGCTTTTTCAAAACATTCACAGGCCTTATCCGGGTTTCTCTCAACGCCTTGCCCAAGCGAATACATATTCCCCAGCATTGCGTATGCGTCCCGGTCATTATAGTATTGATCCATAAGCTTCCTCCTTTGTAATAAATCATAAAAAAACGGAATCTCTTTCCCATAACAATATGGTACTAAAAAATTCCGCTAATACTTTCTTTTATTCAAAATTATTCATAGCATCAATCACATACGCCTGCTCTTCACTCGTCATACCATTATATAACGGTATGGACAATACGGTCTCTGCATACCTCTCCGTTATCGGCAGACTCCCTTTGGGAATGCCCAAATACCGATATGCCTCCGACAGATGTGGAGGAATGGGATAATGTATGATCGTGCCAATTTCCTTTTCATTCAAATAATTGATCAGTTCCTGGCGTCTTTCTGTCCGGATCACAAACTGATGCCAGATATGGTCAGCTCCCTCCCTTATTGTTGGCAGAGAAATATTATTATTCTTTAACTCTTCCAAATACCTTATACACAGCTTCCGTTTGTCCTCTTCCAGCTCAGCCATGTGTGAAAGCCGTACTCGCAACAGCCCCGCCTGAAGCTCATCCAGCCTGGAATTAGTTCCCACTACCCTGTTATAATAACGTTTTTCGCTTCCGTAATTCCTGAACACCCTGACATCATCCGCAATTTTGGCATCATTTGTCACAATAGCTCCGCCATCGCCAAAGGCTCCAAGATTTTTAGAAGGATAAAAAGAAAAGCAGCCAATATCTCCAAAGGTTCCCGTCATCTGCCCTTCGAAACAGGCTCCATGGGATTGCGCACAATCCTCTACCACCCGTAAATTATATTTTCCCGCAATCTCCATGATCGGTTTCATATTGGATGCCTGTCCATATAAATGCACAACCAGGATTGCCTTTGTCCTTTCCGTTATTTTTTCTTCTATTTTGGACGCGTCTATATTGTAAAACTCATCCGGCTCCACAAAAACGGGTGTTGCACCGTTCATAGTAATTCCCATCACGCTAGCAATATATGTATTTCCTTGAACGATAACTTCATCACCGCTGCCAATCCCCAATATGCGGAACGCTATCCATAATGCATCCAGGCCGCTTGCCAGACCGACACAATATTTTCCCCCTGTATAAGCGGCAAACTCTTCCTCAAAAGACGCCACTTCTTTTCCCAGCACATACCAGCCGGAGCGAAGCACTTGCAGCGCCTTCTCCTCAAATTCATCCTGATACAAATAAAATCCTTTATCTAAGCGGTTTGGCATTATTTTCATAATCCTTACTCCTTATCTTCGTATAGGTTCTGTTCACATACTCAAAAGTTCCGAATCCCTCCTTAAACTGTGCAAGGGATTTATTCAATATTGTTCCATGCTCTAATGTCGATGTTCCAAAAGACAATTTTTCAAATCCTTCTTCTCTTGCCGTTTCTATCAAATTCTTATATAGGAACTCGCTTGGATACAACGAAAGCATGTTTTGGTTCGCCGCAAGATATTGTGTATGGAATACCTTTTTTCCGAACCGGAATACCATGCTGCCCGCCACCATGCAGTCATCCAGATAAACGCCATAAAATGCAATATTTTCTTTTAATCTGACGTTTTTAAACTCCAACAACTCATCCAAGGTATGCAATGGCACTGTATCAAATTTTTTCATATTATCGGATAAGATGGTATAAAACTCGCTTACTTCATCATCCGATGTCAGCATCTTAAAACTCAGATTCTGTTTCAACGCGTTTTTGTATCCTCTTCTTCTGGATGAATTGAAGTTGGAAGGGATGTCCTGGTTATATCTTAGAAAATCCACTGCATATCCGACCTCACAAGTCATTTCAAAATGATGCAGAAACAACAAGTAATCTAAAAGTTCCGAATCCATTTCAGCGTACAACCAGCTTGTCATTTTTAAGGTTATGCTGGAAAATCCGTTATCCTCCAAGTAATCATCTAAACCGTCTAAAATCGCGCCGGCTTCTTCTATTTTCTTATAATGTTTGCCCAGAACGATTCCGCCAAATGTACTCCCCATATGGGAAATTAATTTTTTACCTCTCCCATCCTCTGTCTCATTTGCCGGAATTACTGCAATTATATTGTTTCCTTTCATAAGCATCAGGGAATGATCCTCAAATCTCCCGGCCGGATGATAATTCAGGAAATTTCTTGTCTGCAAAAAAGTACCGTTGATACTTTCCTCCAATACAAATCTGTCCCACGCTTTTTCATATTTATCTTCATATTTTACCAGTGCAATATTATCCATCTTTAAGCTGCCTTTCTGCCACAAACACTATCATCCAACCAATGTGACCCGGCCGACGGCTTACAGATATAAAGTTTATTTATACCCCCCCCCGGTAATTTTTCTATATTTTCCATCTTATCTTCTGCACACCATTTTTTTGTAAAAGTCCTGTTTACATATTCTCTAGTTCCAAATCCCTCTTTAAACTGTGCTAAAGACTGATTCAACACCCGCCCATGTTCTAACGTAGAAGTTCCAAATGACAATTTCTCAAATCCTTCATTTCGAGCTGTTTCTATCAAATTTTCATACAAAAACTCATTTGGAAATAAATACAACATATCTTGATCCGTAGCAAGGTATTGTGTATGAAATACCTTCTTTCCAAAATAAAATATCATCCCACCTGCAATTAATCTATTCTCAAAATAAACACCATAAAATCTTATATTTTCATTTAATCTGTCATTTTTCAACTCTTTTATTTCGTCCAACGTATGCACAGGTACCGTGCCAAATTTTTTCATATTATTTTCTAATACTTGGTAAAAGCATGCAATTTCTTCATCTTTTTCTAATACTTTGAATTCTAATGGATTTCTCAAAGAATATTTATAATCTCTCCTCTTGGACGATGTGAAATTCATAGGTATATCTTCTTTATATTCGCAGAAATCGATGCAATAGCCAATCTCACAACTGGAAACATAGTCATTCAAAAATAAAAAATATTCTATGAGTTCTGATTCTTCTACTGAAAATAAAGAACTCGTCAGCTTCAACGTTATCTTTGTAAAATTATTTTCCTTTAAATACTTGTCCAATTCTTTGAATATTATCTGCATATCTTTAATTTTCTTATATTTGCCCCCAAGAACAATTCCTCCAAAGGTACTTCCCTTATGTGAAATCAAGTGTCTGCTATCCCCTTCTGTCTCTACATGAGCTGGAATAACAGCAATAATATTACTTCCCTTTAAAAATAATAAGGAATTATCCTCAAACCTCCCGACTGGATGATAATTCAAAAAATTCCTCGTCTGCAAAAAAGTACCGTTAATGCTTTCCCTTAATACAAATCTGTCCCATGCCTTTTCATACTTGTCTTCATATTTTACCAAAATGATATGATCCATCTTCAAATTGCCTCCCATCTGTTTCACTTCCTGTTCAATCCTTATCTTTTTTATTTTCATCCTCGATAATATACGGCGGTCGGTTTCTGGACGCATCAAATATTCTCCATAAATATTCTCCTAAAATACCAAGCGTCAACATAATAATTCCAAAACTAAATAAATTAAAAATAAACAGCGTCGTCCATCCGCTCACGTCAATTAATCCATTCAGCTTGGCTGCAAGCACAGCTACTGCCCACACCAAAGCACCAACAAAGGACAATGCTCCGATCGAAGATACCACCTTGATAGGCAATGTCGAAAAACTAAACAGCGTGTCCGCTACCAGCCTTATTTTTTTCTTCAATGTCCATTTACTCGTTCCAATCTCTCTAGCTACACGCGTATAATATACTTCGCTCGTTTTAAAGCCGCTCCACAAAATCTGTCCCGTCAGCGCACTGTTCTTTTCGTCTAATGCCATCAACACATCAATTACCTTCCGGTCAATAAGATATGCGTCAAATCCACTCTTCGGCATAGACGGCAGCGATGTTTTTCTAACCATCCAATAATATAAATTTGCAAATAAAGTCTGCCCTTTACTTTCTTCACGCCCTTTGCGGACAGCAAGTACCACATTATATCCCTTTTTCCAGCTATCCGCCATTTCCAGAAGAAGTTCCGTAGGCTCTTGCAGATCAGCCGCTTTTACTACTGCACAGTCTCCTGTACATTTTGACAGACCACATAAAATAGCCGCGTGAGACCCAAAGTTTCTTGAAAGACTTACAATCTTAATATTTTCATCCTTTTCCACCAGCTGCTCCATTACTTGATAACTATTATCCTGCGAGCCGTCATTTATCATGACGATTTCATAATCATAGTCGATCACTTCTATTATTTTTTTCTTTATATCTTCATATAATGGTATCAAATTATCTTCGTTATAATATACAGGTATTACTATTGACAATTTCATTTATTCTCGCCCTCAACTTTTTAGCACAATTCTATTTTTTATATTTAACCCTATTTTGACATAAAATGCAAGTGTCTATTTTTTTATAAAGCACTATTTTTTTATAAAGCATATAAGGGCAGAAACCACAATATGGTTCTGCCCATTCGAAACTACTTATAAATTTTATATCACTTCCTGCATAGCTCAAAACTTAAAATTCATTCTAAACTCTTACTTTATTTCTATCTCCTCAAAATTCCAAAATTCATTATTCCCGTTTGTTGTCTTTAAATAGTACATAACCGTATAGGTTCCTGGTTCTATGAATTCATACTCTATCTCTGCTTCGTTTTCTGTTTGCAGACTCTCATAATACGCACCATTTCTATAAATATACCAACGAACCCTGTACTTCCATGCATATTCAAAGTTTACTTTAAATCGGAATATATTATCATTCATTTTATCGTATTCATGGCCTAAATATACCAAATTGAACCCGGCAGCATCTTTTAATTCGTATGTCTTTGCTTTTTCATCATATAGAATTTCTGCTACTATATTTGAGCAACGATATCTTCCATTTTTGCTTTTAGTGTATGCCTTAATCAAATAATCACCCTCTGTTTCAAAAGTATATTCAAAATCCGGGGCCAAATCATACTCTGTTCTTATAACCGGAGTTGCTGTTTTCTTATCAATAACATACCATGCATATGAGTTGCCTTCATTTAAATTAGTAAACACAAATGTATGATCGGCCTTTTTTTGGCACGTAATTGCAGATATATCAACTCTTTCTCTCTCATGCAATTTTATCGTATAACTTTCCTCTGACGACTTAAAGACTGTAAATTCTCTACCTTCCTCGTCAAATTTTATATCTGAAATCCCTTCAATATTCCCATTTTTATCCTCTATGGTAATCAATGTTATGATATCAACATTTTTTCCCCTCACATCATATTTTAACGTATCAATGGTATCCAAATGATTCATTTCCCTTGATATATAGCCAAATTTTTCTTTTTCTTTATCTCCATGTATCAATATATTATTGCCATCGTCCAAAAGCTGCTGCACTCTGACAAAATATTCTTCTCCATCCATATCTATAGCAAAAAGCACTTCACTATTTGTTTCTTCGACCACTTTCATTTTTTCCGACGCATGTAACAGCTGAGAATAAAGGTGTTCGGAACTCGATTTCATATTATCATATATAATAATAGCATCCCCTAAATTATAAAAATGTCGATCAAAAGAAACCCCATGATACATTTCATTAAACCCAGACACATAATCATAATTTTCATTTTGCTCATAATCATATATTCCCACTTTATCGCTATTTTCTACTGTTGGAGAATACGTTTTACCATCAACAATTACTGTATTATGCGCATTTGATGATATAAAATAATCTCTGTAAAAATTGCCGGCCATATAATTATACCACCCTGGATCTACAAATATATCAAATCCTTTCGAATATAACATAAATGAATTATCATCGGCATGCTTATGTGTGTTGAATACATATCCCGATTTAAACATCATCCAGGTTGACGATTTTGCATCTTCCTGATCCCAATTATTACGACTAATATAATATCCAGACATAGGGTATACCTTGCTTTTTTCTTCAGGTTTTGTTCCTTCCGTACCCAATGAGGCAGCATATATTAAATGTTCATTGTCCAATGAGTTGATAGTATCCAGTGAGCAATTAGCGTCACCAATCTCTGCTAATACCCCATCCGGCTTCATTATATATGTCATAAATTCTCCGGCTTTTTTTATGTCCTCATACAATGTAGCACTAAGTTCATCACCGACCGTATCCAGAAATTCAGCCACTACTCTAAACAAGTCCATAACACCTAGCTGATATGCCGGAGAGTTCTCTACATGAACCATTTCTTGTGTAAAAGCAAACTCCTTCTGTTCTAACAGTCTTTTTTCCGCAATGGAAATCCATTCGTCTTTGTTTTCGTCATTTAAAAAAAAAGCACAATATAGCAATGCCTGATCCTGAAAAATTCCATGATTATGATTACTTGTATAATTTACCTCCTGTGCTAAAAAATCAGCATGTTCTTTTATCAAATTATAAATCCATTCTCTTTCTTCAGAAGAAAAAAAATCTTTGTCTGCTTTTTCTGCAGTTAATACCAGATAAATTATATTATCTGCACGCAATGCCGTTCCATGGTCATACCAAACAAATGAATTATTTGCCGCTAATTCACTCATTCTATATTTGTCCCATTCTTCCAAAAACTTTTTTCCCATATCCAAATATTCTTTTTTATTTGTTATTTCATACGCTTTTGACAAATACATAATTGGATTCAAAGATTGAAGATATAATTGGTACGTGTTTGGAGAATCAGAAAAAGCCACATTCCAATCAAAATCATCAAAACTATATGGCCGACTGTCCATGGTATCCAAAACAGTCAATTCACCATTCAATAGTCCTTCTGCAATATCCACAACATACTCATCTTTGGGAAATTGAAAACTATAATTATATTGTTCCCGATCCAACCCCCACTTTTCAGTATTTTCAGTATATTCTTCCTCATTCACCCCCGATTGTTCCTCAACAGGTAATTGATTAATATAATTAACGCCTACTAATAAACATAAAAAAAAAGCAAGAAATCCTAAAGCAACTTTTTTCTTTTTACTTGTCATACCTTTTTACTATGATGTTTTAGAAGCAAAAACAACATATTCCTTTCATTTTTCTTATTCTGTACTCTTAATCATTTAAATAGTGTAACTCTTTGGTTTTTGTCATATACCGCACATTCGGAAAATGTTTTATTTTTTAAGTATAATATAGTCAAGTATTTTTTTCAACATTTTATTTACAATTTATAATTTTGTACATAATTCCGGAATTGTATGCGTGAATATGACATATCTTTATCCATTTTATTCAATTAAATAAATATTGAAAAAAATACTTGACTATATTATACTTAAAAAATGAAATGATTCTTATAGCAGAAGAAAAGGAAGCATGCATGATGAAACCATCAAAAAGCTATTTTTCCAGAACCATACTTATATTATGGTGCCTTTTTATTATTTTTATTTTTTTACGATTACGTGAAAACTTCGTACACGTATTTATTCAAAAGGATCGCCATATACGCCTGGTTGAGATAACTGTAATGTTAGCAATTATAAGCGAAGCACTTCTTTTCAAAAAATTCTTTCATAAATGGTGCGACAAACGGAAAGGAATTTTTCTTTTCATCATAGCATTTGTGGTCAGGCTGTTTTTTTTACAATTTTCAGAGTATGTTCCTTCTGGTGATTTTGCCAATTATTTTTATGGTGCATGCCAGTTTTCGGAAGGCGGATTAAAGGCGGGTGCCTATAAAGGCTTATGGGCCTATGGAATTCCCTCTTTTGGTGGTCAGGCTATTATTAATGGATTGCTTTTAAGAGTGTTATCACCAACCCTCTTAGGAATGCAGATATTAAACAGCATCTACACTTCAGGAATCTGCTTGCTGATATACTTACTTGGCAAAGGCATCAATGAAAAATCCGCTATTATTGGTTCTATTCTTTACACCTTTTACCCCGCCAATATATTAGCAACCCAAATTACAAGCAATCACCATGGCGCTACCTTTTTTATGTTACTTAGCATTTACTTATTTTCATTGGAAATAAAAAATAAAAAGTTAAGCAGCAGACTAATATTATTAGTTGCATGCGCTATATGTCTAGTAATCAGCAATTATTATCATCCATCTACTATTTTAACCATATGTGCCTTTCTAGCGTATATGATTATGTATGAACTGGATATGTTGATCCGATCCCCCAAAACCTTTCTAAGTACATTAGGGAGTGAAATTAAACGGGCAGAAGGAATATTCGTATCAGTCTTTATTGTTTTATTAATGTATTTCATTCTTTACAAAAGTTCTCTGGCAGCTATAACACAAAGTGGTTATATAGACAGTAAAAAACTAACTCCTATATCAAAAATTGTTGTGGGATTTAATTTTGAATTTGGAGGAGCATACAATGGAGAGGATGGAATTATTATCAAATCTGTACCGGAAGAAGAGCAAACAGCGTTATGCATTAATTTAATCAGGGAACGTTTATCAGAACATAGTATTCGTGAAATATTAGGATTAATGATAAGAAAAACAGAGCGTGCATGGTTTGATACGGATAATTATTTTTTTTCAGCTTACCAAGGCGGAAAGCAAACAGAGTTAGCCGAAAAAATTGAGGCCGCAACGGATCCTGTATTAAAAATATCATATGAAAAACAATTAAATGACCTTAAATATAATTTAACAGATATCTATGTAACGGATGTTGTATTTATATATTCCATATGGCTTTTAGCAATAGCCGGAATGTTTGTAATTGCTTTTCAATATCAGCAAAATCATATTTTGTATCTGCTTATGTATATTCCTTTGGGCTGGATGGCTTTTATCATGATCACCGAAATGCAGCCAAGATACAGATATCAAGGTATGACAGTAGTGATTCTCATGGCAGGATTTGGCCTACAAGCTATACGAGAAAAAATAAACAAATTGCCAATAAGAAACAGAGAGGATAAAAATGGAAAATTTTGAAGGATACAAACTCGATTTTGAGCAGAAAGGGGACACCCGAGGTCATTTGGTAGTTGTCGAAGGTATGAAAGATATCCCATTTGACATAAAAAGAATTTTCTATATATATGGTTCCAGTCCAACGGTAATTCGCGGGCAACACGCTAATCGCAAAACGGAATTCGTTCTGATTAATGTTTCCGGCCAAAGCAAAGTAAGAGTAAAAGATGGCAAAGGGAATGAGACCGTTTTCGTTTTAAACAGACCTCATACCGGGATTTATCTTCCTAAAATGGTATGGAAAGATATGTATGATTTTAGCGTTGATTCTGTTTTACTCTGCCTGGCCAGTGAACATTACGATGCAGCCGAGTATATTAGAGACTATCAGGAATTCGTTAAAATAGTGGCACAACAACAGGAAATTTAGATCGAGGTCGCATAATTGAAAAAAAAAGTCTTTGCTAAAATAGATGAAGCAGTATATAAATTCTTATTGAATAATGTTAACATTATGCCTATGCGTTTTATTAAATATATCGCATTCTTTTATACTGATGCAAGGGTCAGAAAAGTATACTTAAGAAAGCTCGGGGTAAAGATGGGGAAAAACACTTATGGAAACCTTGGACTTCGAATTGTATCAGATGATTATAACACAAGAGTTATAATTGGCAATAATGTTTCCATTGCCCCCAATGTAACTTTTATAGTCTGTTCTTCTGCAAATAACGGGGAAAAAATCAACAAAATATCATATGTAAAAAAACATTTATGGAAAAAAGATAAAATAATTATTGCTGATGATGTGTGGATCGGAGCCAATGTAACAATATTGCCAGGAGTAAATATCGGTGAATGTTCAGTTATCGGTGCCGGGAGTGTTGTAACAAAAGATGTGGAACCTTATACGATAGTTGCCGGGAATCCTGCAAAAGTATTGAAACATTTTCTTCACAATGCAAATATTTAGAAAAGGATTAACAGATAAATTATGAAAAACGTCGACTTGACAGACAACCGAATAAAATGGATTGATTGCGCTAAGGCTGTTGCAATAATCGCGGTAGTACTTGATCACTGCAACGGTCTGCTTTATACTAATGCTCTTATCGCACAATCATCTTATTTTTCAGTAAGCCTGTTTGTTCTTCTATCAGGTATGTCTGCCAACCTTTCTTCTTCAAATAGAAAAAAAACATATGCCTATCAATTAAAAAAAGTAGGATTGCTATATGCACAATATGCATTGGCAACTTTTATACTTTTAATTTTTTATACACATATGTTTGATTTAAAAACATATATTTTACATTTATTAAATTTTTCTATTCAGGGACCGTATTATTTTCTTGTATTCTTTTTTCAGTTAATGCTAATATCTCCTATATTATTATCTTGGCATAAAATCTGCAATAGTCAAAAGTGGAACGGTATATGGCATATTGCTACCATACTATTTCTTTGCTTTTGTAGTTCGCTTTTTATACGATTTACATACATATTGCCTGTACATGGGGGAGGAAAATATTTATTTGGCGGAACATATATTATTCTTTACTATTTAGGAATTTTATTTGCCGATGCGCGCATCTTTAAGACCCTCTACCCCCCCCCAGGCACCGTATCCTTATTTTAATTATTTCTTCAATCCTTTATGTAACATGGTTATTAATGGGGGCAAATGGAAGTCTTCCATTTGATCAATGGCTTATGCCGTATTATGGAAATGGATTTAACCCTCCAAGCGTTCGTTTTATAGTTTTTTCAATCATTACGTTGTTTGTATTATATTCTCTTTTTTCATTGCTGGAAGAAAACACTTGGGAAATCATCCAACAAGTCGTTGACTTATTTTCTTTTATTGGAAAACATACATTGTATGTCTTCATGTATCATTTATTTGTTAAAGATATGATTCTAAAATATTTTTCGGCTGTGCTTGTCAACAAATGGGCAATGCGAATATGCATATTCGTTCCAATGATTGTAGCTCCCGTAATTACCGTATACTTAGTAAAGAGAATACGGCATATTTTAATACCCAAAGAAGGATAGCTATAATAAACTTGAATCTACGATTTCCCCAACCCGCTTCGCAACATCCAAATAATACTCTTCTTGGTAATGCATCGTCGCTAGCCCCCACTTATTTTTTTCATCTGCATAATACAAATCAGCCACATTAATGACATGCGGATTGATGAGTTTTTTTTCCAGCTCATCGTACATATCATTTAATAACTCATTTGTTTTCTTATTATCTTCCAAATATGGCTTTGAAAACTTCTGTAAGTTGCCCTGCTTATCCAAATACTCATCCTTTATCGTAGCACGGTGGATAATGATGCTGTCTGCCCCATATATCTTTTCTAATTCTTCTGCAAACATGGCAACCTTATGGCGTAATTGAAATACCACATTTTTATTAAACCACTTTCTCTTATCCAATACACTATATTTTTTTCCTGTAAGATATTCGCTCATCATTAATTCTGCCGAATACGTAAGATATGTATTCCTGAATTTAATCGTATGAAATCTTTCATCTATAAAATCTATAACTATAAAGTCCCCTTTGCTAGTTTTCAATTTCTCAAAAGTAGTTTTTTCAAGATCATTCTTTAACATTCTCTTCTGAAAGCTGGAATTCAATCTATCGATCTCCCTTTCTTCATAAGTCACAGGAGACGCAAAAATTGTCGTAATAGATTGCCTAGCGATATATTCTCCCACTTTTACACTGCTATTCATTCCATAATTAAAAATATCCCGTGTTACACAGCTGCCAAAAATATCGATTTTCTTTATGTAATCACTGTTATCTCCCTCTCTCACTTCTCCAAAATATCCATCCTCTCTTTTATAGAACTGCCTTAAACTACTTGTTACTTCCTCCTTTTTATATGTCGGAGCTGATTTATACTTTTTTGAATTATATTTCTTCCAACTATTTTTTCTATTTCTTTCACTACATCCTGGTAATATTCTTGTTGAAAATGCATTGTTGATAATCCCCATTTATGATTTTCATCCGCCAGATAGTTCTGTGATATATTTATCACCCCCCCATTTCTAAAATTTCACAATTTAACCAATCATACATTTTATCCAATAAATAATTCACTCTTTTATTATTTTCGATATAATTTGGCGCAAATTTATGAATTTCTCCATCCTTTCCCCGATAGTTATCTACCATCTTGGCCATATGGATAATAATATGGGATCGCTTATATATGGAACAAAGTGTTTCCGCCAATTTAGCAACTCTTGGCTTTAGCTCCTCATCCATTGTATGTTCCTTCCATCTTATGGGATTGACCTCTTGAAAATCCTTTCCACTCAAATATCCACTTGCCATGAGTTCATTAGACATAGTCAGATAAATATTTGATATCTTTGCTGTCCTGAACCGCTCATCAATAAAATCCACAATAATATAATCACTTTTACTACGTTCCAGTCTCTCAAAAGTTGTTTTTCGCAAGTCATTCAAAACCATTGCCTTCTGAAAGTTTGAAGTTAATGCGGAAATTTCATTCACTTCCACCGACAGCGGTTCTGATAATAATGATAGTACCGATTGCCTCGCAATATACTCTTTGCATTCAAAACACACTGCCTCCGGCATCGTAAATAAATCCCGGGATACACAACTTCCAAAAATATCAAATGTTCTTTTTTTATTCCGCATGCTATCGAACATCCCCATAAATCAGTTCAATCTCCTTATTAATTGTATACGGTTTTGCAGTTTGGCTTTCTACCCTTTTTCTGGCATTAGCTGAATATTCCAAAAAAGTATCAGGATTTTTATACAATCTTTCAACCATCTCTGCCATGGCCTTATAATCATCAGGATCCACTACCATTGCACACTCTTTATCTGTAAACTCTAATACTGCGGGAATTCCATTTGTTATTACTACCAATCCGGAGGCCATAGCCTCATCTCTTGATACTCCTTGAGTATCTATGCGCGTAGGAACTAAAAAGACTCCATATTCTCTATGCAATTCTACAATTTCATCATGCCGCAAAAATTGTTTATGAATGCTAACATTTCTATATTTCTCTATTGGCTTAACCGTTTCATCAAATAATGTTCCATCGCCATATATGCTAAATTCTAACTCCTTAAAAAATGGTTTCTTGGCTAACTCCAAAATGCATTTTACAGTCAAATCATTAGCATATCTCCTTGTTGCATATGGACGTATCGATAAAATCTTTTTTCTTTGTTCAATACTCTTTGGCTTATATTTGAAAAAATCAGTATCAATATAATTATGAATAATACTATATTCTTCTTTTCTTAACTCTAGTGCATAGTCTTCACAAACCTCATTTGCAAATGCCTGTGAAACAAATACAAAATGTATATTATAATTTGCTCTGTTTTCAAAAATTTCTTTCCACATCGCTTCTCGCCGCTTGGAAGCTATTTTTTCATTTTCTTCATCTTCCTTCGTTATAAAATTACATTTTTTTCTCCACCATGGCTGGCTCTCCGCTCCATGAAACCACAAAATTATTCTAATTCTATCTTTAAATAATTTTAAAACTTTCCACATTCTTTCATCCAAAAAATGTACACAAACTGTTTCAATGGTGCTTTTTGATAGAACATTAAATAACATGTCTTCTTCACCAGATACAATATTCACGCCCTCAAACTCCCGATATTGTTCGCCACTTCTTGTATTAAATTCCATTAAATCGCAAACCAAGCCTTGCTCTTTATATGACCTCACCCTTTTATGGACAAACATATTCCTATATAGATTATTCCCACTCGGATATACATTTGTTAATACTAGATTTTTACCTTTATTTAAATAACACATCAATTCTTTGGGATTTCTTTTTAATCCTAAATTTATTTGCTGAAGAGTATAATTTCCTGTTCCACTTAACCGAATCCCAATTCTAAAAAAGCGCGCTTCATCTGGTATCTCTATGGAATTAACTATATTACCTTTTGAGAAATACGGAGAAATTTTATTTTTATCTGCATCCAAAAGAATACAAACTCCTAAAAAGTCTAAATCTCCCATTCCTCCAAAAAAAACATTTAATTTTCCGTTTTTTGCATATTCAGAGATATCAAATATTTGATTAAAATATACATATCGCTTTTCTTCCGTTCCCATCACGCTAGTAATACTAAGCCCATTATTCATTCTTTCACATGTAAGGCCATTCTTCCAAGTATTTCCCGCCCATAAAAGCATTTCATCATGGCTCAAATTTCGTCCATTACTTTCTATCAAGCTTGTTCTAATATTTTCAGCACGTTCCTCCAATTCATGCATGCCAATTCCCTGATCCGCAATATATAAATCATCTACCATAGCGCAAAAATCTTCTGCATATCCTTCGCAAAACTGATATTCATCTGTAGAAAACATTTCTTTTTCTTTTATGCTGGTTAAGCTTGCAAAAGCACCTAAAGTAAGATGCTGTATACTTTCAATCTCCTTCCCAAATATTCCCCTATCAGTCAGCAATTCATCTACAAATCCGTAAATATTCTCTTTATTATGCAACTGATAATTCTCCTGATCATATGTATAATATCCGAATTTTCCATATGCTTTTGCTTTTACATATTTTCTGGAAAGAGCCAAATCAGTTAAATAGTTTTCTCCATAATAATTATTCGCAGAAAAACTTCCGACATAGCCATCTTTTATTATTTCATTGACCAGTAACGTATTGGCGTGTTGCTCATCAATAACAACTATATTCTCACTATGTTCATAATCTTTCAAATTATCATCTATAATATATAACTTTTTATTTTTATATTTTAACTTATGAAAACTATTTATGATCTTATCCGGACTTTTTCCATCCAAACGTGCTATCAAATTAATCTCAGGAAGCTCATTCTTTAAGTCTACATTAAAAACTTTACGTATCACATATGCCAATCTATCTTCATACAAATGTTCCGATAACACCTTTCTCAACCCTAATAAACGGTATTTTCTATAAGTATTTTCTTCCTCTCCCAATACACTTAATTCCTGCGTCAACGTCTTCACATCGTCGGTGCAAATAGTTAAATCCCCAAAAATATTTTTTACTCCGCGTGAAAAATTGCCTATTGTGACAGTATTGGACGCTAACATTTCAAATACTCTGCGGGCACACATCGTCTGTGATTGCTGAACAGAATTCATATTAATGCCGTAGTAATATCCTTTATACGCAACATCTATTTCTTTCGGTTCCAGCCTCCCCAAAATATACGGATTATATATTTCAGGAAACGCATGCTCTGGTCTGCTGTTCTGATAATTTCTATCATATATATCAAATCCCTTTAAATCGATAAAAACTTTAGAAAACTCATCAAATACTTTTGCTCTTTTCGGATACCTGTGATAATATGCACCTGCAAAACAAAACTTATCCTTTCTTTCATATTTCTCAATTGGATTGTGTATTTTGGGTTGTGCAGCGAAATGCAGTAAATACACTTTATCATTATTTAAATATTCTTTATATTTAGGAATACAATCTATATCCGTCGTGAAAACAATATCTGCACATTTGGCAGCCGGCATAAATGTATCTGTCCAAACCGGATCTTCCTTATTCCAGAAAACTACAGGAATTCCTTTATCTTGACAATAACTTGTTACGGCAAAATACTCTTTGCTTATATTAGCAATTTTTTTATGCCATAAATTATCCTTTCCCTGCCACGCCGATTCTACAAATAACATATCCGGTTTAAATCTATTCATTTCTTCCTTCCAATTATCCGGTGTTATCTGCATTAAATTACATTCCTCTTTATAGCTGTCATGAGAAAATGTATCCATAATACACGCGACTCTTAATTCCTTAAGACTTTTCCGATCTCCTAATTCAAAAAAAGTCTGTGGAACTTCCGATATAATGCTTCCAATATCGACTCCCATCTCAGATAACTCATTTTCAATACACGCTTTCTTTTCTTTCAGATATTGTAAATATTTCTCCACTGCACCCATTCTTCTACCCTCTTGATACTTTATTTTTTATTGCCTTTAATTTTCTGTATACTTTTATCTCAGCTTTCCAAATAAAATTACTTTCTATTTTTTCTAACCGCAAACGATATTGTTCGTTATCTGCTGCCAAATTCCTGTTTTGATCGTCCAATCTCTGCACTTTCCTCTGAAGTTCGCTAATGAACTCCACCGTTGATGCCAAATCCTTATATTGCTCCTCTAAACTTTTTCTATATTTTTCTTCCTGCTCCTTACATAATTTTTCCTGTTCGCTACACTTCGCTTCCTGTTCCTTATATAGCTTTTCCTGCTCTTTGCACTTTGCTTCCTGCTCTTTGCACTTTGCTTCCTGCTCCTTGCACTTTGCTTCCTGCTCCTTGCACTTTGCTTCTTGCTCTTTGCATTTTGCTTCTTGCTCTTTGCATTTTGCTTCTTGCTCCCTTCGTTTCTGAATTTGCTCTTGATACTTCTCTTCTTTTTCCTTTAGCGCATTTCTATATCTTTCTTCCTGCTCATTCATTTTAAGTTTAAGTTGGCTATAATTAGCCGTTGATTGTTTATATTTACTATTGGCATTACACATATTGTCATATAATGACATTATTCTTTGACTCATTTTTCTGTCTAATATCTCAAAATTGCTTTCTTCCGCTTTAATCGCATCCTGATCAATCTGAAAATCACTTTCGCTGTTTTCCATAAGCCCAGCTGTAATTCCCATCCATCGTTCTACAAAGTCAAAAGAGTAAATATGAAGGTATTTCTGCAATAAGCTATAAAAATTTGTTAAATAAAATGTACTGACATGATCCGGGTGATCCATTACACCAAACGGCACACTGATTATCATTTTTCCACTAGGCTCTAAAAAACTTACCGCTTTTTCTAAAAATTTATCCGGCTCCTCCAAATGTTCCAGAACCTCCGTTATGATAATACAGTCATACTTTACATCGCTTTCATATAGCATAAAATCGATACATTCAAACTCAACGCATTCTCCAACATGAGAATATTCATTTTTTAATAATCCTTCTGCAAACTCTATCGCCTCAGGCTGGATGTCAATTCCCTTTACCTTGCTTCCTTGTTCTCCCAATAATAGTGAGACAATCCCCTGAGAACATCCGATATCCAAAATCTGCCCGTACGCTTTTGCCTGCTCCAGTATCCACTCGATTCTCCGTTTTGTTGTTCTTTCAAATTCTTCTCCCAACTGTCCGGAATATGCTAAATAAACTCTATCATTATTCGCCATAAAATCTCCCTTCTATACCTTTCTCTCACTATAAATATTTTTCCTGATATTCCTTCAATACAGGCGTATAACTATTTCTTTCATCTATAGTCATAGCGTTAAATTCCCTTGCAAAACCGCAATAAGGCATTATTATGTCCGCTGGATATTCTATTCCTAATATTTTTCCTCGATGAATCCACATCACCTTATCACAAAAATCATCCATCTGTGTAACCGCATGACTTACAAAAATTATTGTCTTTCCATTATTTTTAAATTCATTCATTTTATCCATGCACTTGTCTGCAAAGCTGTTATCCCCTACTGACAAGGCTTCATCAATAATCAATATATCCGGATTAATATGCACAGATATTGCAAACCCAAGCCGAGAACGCATGCCGCTGGAATATGTTCTAAGAGGCTGATCAATATGTCTTCCAATATCTGCAAATTTAATAATATCAGGCATAATTTCTTCGATCTGTTCATTACTAAAACCTAATAAAATACACTTATATCTGATATTCTCTATGCCGCTCAAATAATTATCCATTCCCGCATTTGCCGATAGCATGTTGACTTCTCCGTCCGTTTCAACACTTCCACTGCTTGGATAAGTAATGCCCGTTATAATACTGGACAAAGTGGATTTCCCTGAACCATTCAACCCAATCATCCCCAGAATTTCTCCCTTTTTTACCTGAAGATTAATTCCTTCCAGCGCTAAAAATTCTTCCGGTTTATATCTGGGCAGCAACATACCCTTTAGCCTGTCATAATCCCCATGGTACATAGGATATTTTTTATATATTTCTTTACATTCAATCGCTAAGTTTTTATCCATTCCCATCCCTCTACAACAAATCCATAAATTTCTTTCTGAACTTCATATGAACAGCTGAACCATAAATAAATAGAAACAAAGCGCATGCCCAAAACCACAATCCCTGTCTCCAGTGTACATTTAAAGACACCCCATAAAGTATGCAATTTCTATAGCCATCAATAATATAGGCCAATGGATTTAGCTTTAATACAAGTTTCAGGTCTTCCGGCAGCCTGTCCTGAACCCATACCACCGGAGTAATATAAAAGAGCAGCCTTACAACTGCAGAAAACAATTTCTGATAATCCTTAAAAACAACATTGATCGCCGATGCAAAAAGTCCGTAGCCTACCAAAAAAACAATTAACGCTATCATATAATACGGTAACTGATAAACCATGGAATTCACAGGGTTTCCTGAAAAAATAATGATGGAAAATACTACCAGCATAGACCACAAATGCCCAATAAACGCAGATATAATCGTTTTCACCGGAACAATCGATAATGGCAAATACATGCGCTTCAATATAGCGCTATATGCATAAATTGATGTTGCGCTCGATGTCATCGCTGTGTTTATAAAAAACCAAGGTATGATTCCTACTATCATCCAAATAATATATGGATAATTTCCCTGTGGAGGTTGCGTATTTAAGCCAATTGCAAATACAAACCAAAAAACAGCTATTTGCAAAGCCGGATTAAAAAAATTCCATAAAAAACCAAACACTGTACCACTATTCTGCCCCTTTAATTCATAACTTGCCAGCCGAAGCATTCTTTTTCTATTTGTCCAGTTTTCCGTTATTACCGTTCTTACTCCTTCAAACATGAATCTTACTCCATTTGATAATTTCTTCCGTAATTCTTTCGCTGGCATGACCGTCTCCGTACGGATTTACTGCGCGCGCCATCTTCTGGTATGCTTCTCTGTCATTTAACAGACGATTTACGATGGCGTATATCTCTTCCTCCCGAACTCCTGCCACTTGTACAGTCCCCGCTTCCACAGCTTCCGGCCGCTCTGTTTCCGTTCTTAGAACCACCACTGGAATACCAAAATGAGGTCCCTCTTCCTGAAGGCCTCCCGAATCGGTCATCACAAGAAAGCTTCTGGACATAACGTTATGCATATCTTCCACATCGATTGGATTTGTTAAATATATTCTCTCTTCATTTCCTAAAATTTCAAATACGGTTTCCCTCACTGCCGGGTTCAGATGTACCGGATATACTATCTGAATATCCTTATTATTCTCAACAATACGTTTTACTGCCTTGCAAATATTTTCCAAAGGCTTTCCTAAATTTTCCCTTCTGTGGGCAGTCATTAAAACGATTCTGGAATTGTCAAAGTCAATTTCCTTTAACACATTATTTTTGAATTGATAGTTCTCTTTTACCGTATATTGAAATGCATCGATTACTGTATTTCCTGTTACAAAAATATTTTTATATATATTTTCTTTTTCCAGGTTCTTTTTATTATTTTCCGTAGGCGCAAAAAAAAGTTCTGTAATTTGAGAAATTATTTTACGGTTCATCTCTTCCGGAAACGGAGAATAAATATCATATGTCCTAAGCCCTGCTTCCACATGCCCCACCGGAATCTGCTGGTAGAACGATGCCAGCGCCGCCGATGCCGATGTAGTGGTATCTCCATGTACCAATACTAAATCCGGCTTGATTTCCGGCAGCAATTTTTCCAAGCTTATAAGCACATCGGTTGTTATCGTTGTCAGCGTCTGCTTGTCCTTCATTAATTTCAAATCATAATCCGGAATTACCTGGAAAATATCCAATACCTGATCCAGCATCTGCCGATGCTGCCCTGTTACGCATACAATATTTTCAATTTCTTCATGCTTATCCAGTTCTTTTACCAATGGACACATTTTAATTGCTTCAGGCCTTGTACCAAAAATACTTAATACTTTTATTTTTTTCATTTTTTATACTCCTATGTCACAACAAGGAGAAAAGTTCTTTTCAAAACTATTCTCCTTGTTGGGCCTACCTGGTTTTATATTTATAGATATTGCCATAATTAATAACAGTCAAACCCGATCCCTGCTGCTCCTGAATCATATTGCGTGTATCAAACAACCTTGCATTTCTCATCAAACCTGCTATATGCTTATGGTTCATCTCTTTATATTCATTATGATCGGTCAATATAACAATCAAATCCGCATCCTTTACTGCCGCATCCAATTCCATGCATTCCGGCCTGTCCACATGAGGATCATATATTGCCACATCTATTTCATTTGCTTTTAATAAATCAATAATTTCAATAGCCGGTGATTCTCTGATATCATCCACATTTCCTTTATATGTCATGCCAAATGCTGCCACCTTAGGGTTCTTTGTCTCTCCCAATAACATCTTCACTTTATTCACAACATATTGAGGCATACTTCTATTGGTATCCCTTGCCAGACGGATAATCTTAGCCGTTTCCGGTGTCTTTGCACAAATAAAATATGGGTCAATGGCCAGACAATGGCCGCCCACTCCCGGCCCCGGCTGATGGATGTTTACTCTTGGGTGTTTATTCGCCATCTGAATTACATCCAGACAATTAATGTCCAATTCATCACATATTTTTGCCAGTTCATTTGCCAATGCTATATTCACATCCCGGAAGGTATTTTCCATGCACTTAGATAATTCGGCTGTTTTAGCCTCCGTCTTTATAATCTCTCCTTCTACAAAGGTTGCGTATACTTCAGCTGCATGTTCCGTACATTCCTTCGTAATGCCGCCAACAATGCGGTTATTATGGCGCAGCTCGTACAAAATCTGGCCAGGCAATACTCTTTCCGGGCAATGCGCCAGATACAAATCACTTCCAATCGCAAAGCCAGCCTCCTCCAAAACGGGCTTAACATGATCATCCATCGACTTAGGAGCAATGGTTGATTCCACAATGACAGTATTTCCTTTTTCCAGATAAGGAATTATTTTTTTAATGCCCTGTATGACATACGTCAAATCACAGCTTCTGAACTCATCATCAAGATTAGGCGTCGGTACTGCTACAATAAACGCATCCGCCTTCTCCGGCGTTAATGACGCCCTGAAATTGCCTTTTTCCACCTGTGTTTTAATTACTTCTCCCAGTCCGGGTTCTTCAATATGGATATGCCCCTGGTTTAACATATTAACCACTTTTTCCGAAATATCTACTCCGACTACTTCGCATCCGCTCTCAGCAAAAACTGCGGAAGTAGGCAGACCAATATAACCTAATCCAATCACACATATCTTTTTTCCCATATTTTCTTCCTCTTCTGCTTTCACATAATATCTTATACTCATACTTTTATTCCCAAGTATACTCATACAATATATCACAGAATTCCCGATAATACAACAATGACCTTTTCTACTTCTATCAGCAATCTTCTATTCCATATATCTGATCATAGATTCCGCACAATTTTGAAAAAATATAAACCAAACGTCTCATATCCGTTTTCACACATTGAATATAATAATACAAATGTTCATCAAAATACTGGCCAATATCTTGTCTTTTCCTTAATATATTATAAAGATCCAATGTATTATTATATATCTGTAAAAGCAATTCGTTCTCTGTAAAACCCGGATTTCTCATCGGTCTGCTATTATTATCCACAGCCGCCTCATAATCACTTTTGTCGTTATCTAATTCTACCTCCGGTAATTCCCCCTGGTCAAATATCACATTTCCCCATTTTTCCCTGATAATATCATTATCACTGGAGCCATACGATGAGAAGGGAAAACTTAAGACTTCCGGATATAAAATATAACACATGTCCAACATAATTTTATTGTTGCATCTCTCTTCCATACTCAGCATCCTGGAAGCTTCAAATAAATACGGTGACATAAACAATGAATAATAATGTCCATCCAGCCAAAACCTATTAATTAAGTCATTAAAATGATAGCGCAAATAGTGAAAAGTAAAAAGATTATCAAACTTTTCATAAGCGCTTCCTCCAGGAATAGCAGTAATCTCGCCATACAGAGCCTTGCAAAAATCATCGTCTCCATAATAAGTAATACGATAATTATCCAATTTGTTTGTCATCTTTCTGGCAATTTGCATCACATTATCGCTGTCCTTAATCAAGTTTCTGGTTCCCATATAATAATGGCTTCTCATTGTTTCTCCAAAAGCTCCGACAAAACTCATCGTCTGGTTTTCAAAGTTGGATTCCATAGTAAATCCTGGCAAATAAAAAATAGCATGATATATACCATTATTAAAATTTCTATACCGTTCGACAAAATCGTCCACACTATATTCTTTAATATGGATCCCGTATTCTTCATTTCTTGCATATGGTATATTATAATGATTTGTCAACTGCACCGATACTCCCAGGTCATTTGCCGAAGGTACATCCCATGTAACTGCTCTGGTTTGATTTAACATTTCAGGATCACATAAGAGAGCCGCCAAATTAAGCCTGCTGTCAAATCCTGCCGACAAGCCTATTTGATAATGCGTCAGATCCTCACTATTCTTAATATTTTCCAATTTGCACATTATATCATTTTTAGCCTTTTCTAATAACTCGCGATACATAGTATCATTATACGCAGTTTTTTTGTAATTAATTGGCTTTTCCGGGGTACATAAACCATATTCCGTAATTTCTATATAACGGTTCACCGGCAATACATATAAATTTTTAACTGCCAGCTCAGTTAAAAAATTGGTACCTGAAATCATACCATCACTAAAAGTCATCATCGCTGCAACATATTCTTTATTGATTTTCAAATCAAGTCCGATCGCCCGAATCACTGTCAAAGCCAAATTTAATCTATTGGAAACTACCACTGTTTCTTCATCCCAATAATAAAATACAGAATTCGCACTAAAATAATCGCAAGTAACTGTTATCACATTTTTCTTTCTGTAAATCATAAATTTCCCGATCATAGTTAATACATTCTGACCTTCGTCTATGCAATCTTCCAGTAAACGAATATCTTTCTGACCAAATATAAGATGCGGTCCTTCATTTATCATGCCGGATAATATCGTATCTTGCCCAATTACTTCTTTATTGCCAATTTTATATAAGTGGGATTGATACCAGCTTTCTTCATCAATATCCAGTTTTGTATGTTTTTTGATAACATCTAGAGACGCATCTTCAAGTATATTAGGAGTTATGACCAAGCAGAAATCTGTATAGGGATCCTTAAAAGGAATATACTGTAATTGCCCCCCCCCAAATGGTTCACAGATATTTGTCTCCAGGCCAAAAGTATTTTCCGCCCTATACCCATGGAATCTGGACATTTTGACCATTAATTCCTGCCCTCGCCGGATAAAACATTTTACGGAATAAATTCCATCAGCAGTTAATGGAAAACATGCTCTGTTATAAGGCGAATAAGAAACTGTTTCTTTTTTCTCAAATCTATTCATCAGATAAAAGGCAAATTCAATATCCTTAAACTTATTATCCGATGGATGCACATCACATTCCAGAATACCACCTTCTATCCGTGAACAAATTGAAAATTGACTCTCCGATAAACTTTTCTCCTCAAATACTGCTTTTTCATTCTCTTCCCCCCAAGGATAAGTATATAACCGCGTATACTTGCTTGCCATATCATTTTTATTCTCTATATTCCTGGCAAAACATGTCACATAATACGCCCCCGGTTCTTCCAACACAAATCGTTCCTCATAGTTTGCCGAATACCATTTCGTCAGCATTCGCTCTCCATCTTTTATAAAATAATAAGCGTATTCATACTGTGGTAACTTTTCTTCCGGCAATACCACACGAATTATCAGTGTATCATTTTCCACTCTCGATTCCAAGCTGATTTCTATCATTTTGCGCACCTCTTCTTTCGCTTTTCTCTATAACATTTCTATAGCTCAGCCTATGATCACGAACTCTTCCGATAACTCTGAAATAATATTTCCCCAATTATCTCTCACAAACACTCTGATTTGATATGTTCCTGCTTCTGTAGCAGACCAGTCATAGTAATTTTGTTTCGAATACCAGATCGTACCTATTCTCTCCGCCCCTTTGTAAATGTACCATGCATATTCCAGATCTGCGCCAAACGCTTCGATCGACCACCTGACTACTGTATGAATATTCTGCGGGCTTGGCTTATCCGCTTTAATTTTATAAGAAACTAAAGCCTGTCTTTCCTTAAATTCACCGCCATTGTCCTGAGGCTTCAATATTACTTCAAAGAAATCCAGTTCCAAATCCGAAATGGGATAAAGCCCCAATTTTTCTTCAAACCGCTCATAAAACTCTAAATCTAATTTCCTTTTTGCCAGTTTTTCATGTAAAATCTCAAAATTTAACAATTTAAAATATTCTTTGTATTCACTGTAAGTCAATTTATTCACATAATAAAATGCATCTATCCATTCCTGGGTTACTCCATTTTTCAAGCAGTAATCAACCACCACCTCATCCGGAAACAACAAATGCGGATACGGAAAATATACCGTCCTGTAAATATGGGAAGCCATTGCTGAACGATACAGATTCGCATATATATATATCTTTCCTTCAGGCTTCAGTATCTTTACACATTCTTGCAAAACCTTAAAGGGATGCCTGATATGCTCCCATGCCACATAAGAAATAATCAGATCAAAAGTTCCTTGCGGAAAGGGATTATTTTCACTTAAATCTACTACCATGTAATTTAAGTTCTTTTCTTTCCCAAGTTCGTTCCACACAGGGCTTTCATAAATATCAGTTCCTGTTACTTCACACTCATACTGCTCCGCCAGCCTTCTTGACGTATACCCCCCCACAACCAATTTCAAGGATTTTTACCCCATTTAAATTTACCAGTTTCTCAAGGTTTTTGATCCTCTGATCTGCATAAGCCAGTTGGGATTTATGATCATATTTCAAAAACTCTTTTGCCAAAGGCTTATCTTTATACTCCTCGTTTAATTTTTCCAGTAGTTCCATATTATACTTGTATTTCATCATATCTCCGTTTTCTCCCATTTCTTTTACAAACTCTCTAACACTTTTATATACTCTCTATTCTGCACTTCCCGCGAAAACCTGAAAACCTCCTTCCCGCCAGTTCTTCTCAACTTCTCAATCCCCCCCTTTTGCTTTAACCCGATCAGCCGGCGCAGCATTCCTTCCACGCTGTCAGCTCTATTTGCACAGCTTACTCCCAGCTCATACTCGTTTAAAAATTCAGCCGCCAGTCCGTCCTCCTTTCCAATATTCCATACCACGCGGCCGCTTCTCATATAATCATAAAATTTACCCGGTACCAGATATTTACCTGAATCATCATCCGTATCATGAATACTCAACAGCACATCGCTCTCCAGCATATACAGAAGCGATTCCTCCTGGGTTACTCTTCCTATATAACTTACATTATTTCTTTTTTCCATCTTTTCAACGGCAGCTACTCCTACAAACCTTAACTCCACAATCCCCTTTTCACATTTCTCAGCCGCTCTTATTACAATATTAGGATTCCTGTAATTTTTCTTATTATCATTAAAATCCATGCTTCCCACATATGTGACCAGCAGCCGGTTTCCATCTCTTTTCTTCTTTCCCGCACGCCTTTCCGCTTTTTTCCACTCATCATCCGAATATCCATTGTATACCATTGCCGTTTTACTGCTTTCTATTTTAAATGTCCTGCACATATCCTTTCTAAATGCTTCCGAAAAACATACAATACAATCCGCATTTTTCAAATACTTTTTTTCTTTTAAATAAGCCAGATTTTTCTTCTTCTTCCACAAAAACCATGGATCGCGGTAATCAAATATAATTTTTATGCTCCCGTCTTTTTTCTTTATTTTTTCTGCAACAGAAAATAATGCAAAGCTGGGTCCGCTAATGATGACTTTCTTAATTCCTTTATGGAGAATGCATCCCAATATTGCCTCTTCATAATTTTTCAGCCATTTCTTATAAAATATCCCCTGGAAACTGGATGGTTCCCCATAAAGAAAATAGTCGGCAGCTGCCATAAACATATAAATAGCTCTTTTTACCTTGCCGGGTAAAAAAATCCATTTCTTCCCTTTCTTTTCTTTTCCCCCTTCGGGGCATTTCTGTCCGTTTTCTTCCTCATCGCCGCCCCCTGCATCTCCTCCCAAATAAACCGGTTCGTATAATATTTCTTTGTTTACACATTCCGGAGCCGTTTGAAACCCCGGAGATATTGTAATAACATTTCTCCCTTGCCTTTCCAGCATATCCGCCAAATAATACATCCTCTGGCTCCCTCCCCATGAGTTAGCTCTTGGAGGTATTTCAGGCGCTATGATCAATACGCTATTATTATCCGCCATTTTACTCCCCCTGCCTTATCTTTTCTGCCAGTCTGGGATATTCCCTGGCTTCATAATGCTGTTCCCGCAGTATTTTTCCCCATTTCGCTGCAAATTTTTCCCTGTTCTCTTCTATCTGCCTCTTTTTTCTCTCATCCGCCTCCCGGGTTCCTCCCTCCGTTATTCCTTCAAAATGCACTACTTCGGACTCCGGCTGATAGACTACTTTGTATCCTTTCTCCCTCACCTGAAACGCCAAATCCACGTCTTCATAATACGCAGGAGCAAAGCGTTCATCAAATCCGCCGATTTCATCCCACAATTCTTTTCGGATGATGATGGAAGCTCCCGAAACATAATCCGTTTCCCTTTTTATATTCAATTCTTCCTCGCCCGGCTGTCTGTTATTTCCAAACTGCAACACCGATGCATCCTTCCAGACAATCCCGCCAGCCTCCTGAACCAGTCCCGTAGGATAAATGAACTTGGAGCCTGCCAGCCCTATCGCTTGATCCTCCTCCATCAGATTCACCAATGCTTCCAGCCAGCCTTTCTGCACCTGTGTATCGTTGTTTAAAAATACAAGATATTTTCCCCTTGCTTCTTTGCTGATCTGATTACAATTTATCAAAAACTGGCAATTCTTTTCGTGGCGGATCACCCGAATTCCCGTTATTATCTTTTCCAACTCTTTTGTTCTATCCGAGGAGCAGTCATCGCCTACGATAATCTCATAGGCAATATTATCCCCATATTTTTTAATGTACTCCAGGCAGCGATAAGTATAGACAAACTGATTATATACCGGAATCATAATCGATACCACCGGAGCCTCATATTCTTCAAAGGAAAGCGGCGGGTACCTTTTTTCTTTTTCCGTTCTATCCTCTGAAACAGGAGTTATATCATATTCCCTGCCGCAATCTTTTCCCAATCTTTTTTCTTTATCTCTCACCAGATAAAAGTGATATTTCACTCCGTCCAACCCTTCTTTTCTGAATATGGAAAAGGCATGGATCATTCTATGAAGTTTTAACATCTTAAAATATAAAAAAACCTTTTTTTTCATTCCTGTCCCCATAGGCTCCTGTTAAGCCTTATCTTTATATGCCCAATATTTATTCAGTAAAAAATTCAGCGGAATCGTCACAAACAGATTAATCACCGGGCCGAGCATCTCATGAAGCCCTATCACATCCACCCAAAGAATAAGCAGAAGATTATTAAGGACTAAACCAGTTCCCGCATAGGAAGTAAACGTTTTCAAAAAAACCTTCCACCATGCCCTTTTTTCATCTTGTTCCGCTTTAAAAACATACCGGTCATTCCAATAATAAGCATTTATAACGCTGATCAAAAAACCGCCGATGCTGGCCAAAAGATAATGCCACCCCAAGTTTACCAATACTACATACACTATATAGGAAATCAGCGTATTGGACAGCCCCACTACGCCAAATTTGACAAACTGACATAATTTTTTCCATGTTCCGTCATTCATCCTTAAATGAAAGATACGAAATAGGATAAAATGCAGTATATTCTCTATAAAATCCCAAAATTTATCCATCGTTTTCACCCATTATGCCTTTTATCCGTCAAACCCGGAATCCAGCAGCTCTTTCCACGCCTCCGTCACTTTATCCCACCGGTAATACTTTTCCACATATGCTTTCGCTCTTTTGCAGTACGAGTCATATCCCCCGTCTGCCAGTGCCTCCATCGCGCCGGCGAAGGACTCATAATCCTCATACCAAAGCCCGCCTCCGCTCCTTTCGCAATGCCCTTTTAAAACATCGCATTTTCCATTTACGATAACCGGCCTTGATAAAGCCATTGCCTCCAAAACGGAAATCGAAAGGCTTTCGAAGCGCGAAGGGAGCCATAACGCCACCGCTCCTGCCATTCCATCATACTTATCCTCATCCGACACGAATCCCAGATAATGAATATTTTTCAGATCGGGGATCTCCATATACTTTTTCCCGAGAACTACCAGATGCATTCCGCCTTCCTCTTTCCACGCATGCCTCTCCTGTTCCTCCGCATACCGCCGGAAAAAGGCAAACATCTCCCCGCAGCCCTTCTCTTCGTCCACTCTTCCCGCATATATGATATAGTCTCCTTCTATTCCATATTTCCTTCGAAACCGCTCCGTATCCACGCGTTCCGGCAGATCTATTCCGATGCCAATCACCTTATGCTCTATTTTTTCATTGTGGAACTGCCCTTCGACAAATGCTCTTTCCTCTTCGGTCAGATAGACGATCTTTTGGGGCATATGGAACATTTTCTCATAGACTTTAAAATAAATATTGTACTCATCATGGGCGGTAGGCACAAAAACTGCTTTATCCCTTGCTTTTTCCATTCCAAATACGGCAGGATAATACATATAAGTGACAAAAATAAATACATCGTACTCATCCCTGTGCGTTCCAATGTAATCCACCAGATCGGGAACATAGGGCCCTAATACTTTATTCCACAAAGCCGTCATCGCCAGACTGCCGCATCCCAGCCTCGTAATCAATATCTTAAGCAGTCGTTGCACATATCTGTTTCTCTTTTTTCTGACACCGAACCGCCGTACCTTGATTCCGTCGATTTCCTCTATATCCGCTTCGTAATAGTCTTCCCACTTATCATAAGTGAGCGCTTTGGAAGTCAGCACTTCCACTTCATATTCAGCTTTCAAATGCTGAGCCATCTGCATCGTGTACGATTCGGATCCTCCGTTTACTTCCCTGCCGTAACGCTGATTGATAAACGCTATTCTTTTTTTCTTCTTATTTTCCCTGCCCATTGATCGCCTTTAACCTGTCTTTGATTATGTCTGCCGCATATTCATATGTCAAATGCCTGTCCATATAATTTTTCGCATTGATGCCTATTCTATGCGCGTATTCCCTGTCCTCCCACAGTCGCCTCATATATCGTGCCGCATGTTCCACATCGGCTTCCGCCCAATAGTTCCCTTTTTCATAAGGTCCTGCCGTCTTCCTGATTTGCACTAATTTATAATCCACCGGGCAAGCGCATTCCTCATCCGTAAACTCCGCCGTCGCCGACCAATTCGTGGAAATCACAGGTTTCCCCAAAGCCATTGCCTCTGCCACCGGCAAGCCGAATCCTTCGGAACGGTGAAGAGAGACTAACACATCGGCGGCGTTCATAAGGGAATCCACCTCTTTTCTCGTCATATTTTCCGTAATAAAATATATGTTTTGATATTCTTTCAGCCGCTCCTTTAACTGCGCCAGCTTTTTTTCTTCCACATGGTTCACTTTAATTACAAGGCCCGCGTCCTTTTTCTCCTTTGGAAAAGCTCGGACGTACGCTTCAATAACCGCCTGTGGATTTTTTCTCTCGCTCACGCTGATAAAATCATACATAGTCAAAAAAAGAAACTTTTCTTCCGGCAAGCCGAAATATTTCCTCTGAAAATATCCTTCTATATCCGTTTCTTTTCCTCTCCTGCTTTCCATATCAATAGCATAAGGAACCGTCACCACCGGTTTTTTCGTCCTTTTCCGGAGCGCATTGCTGATAAATTCCGAAGGAGTCCATATTTCGTCCACCGTCTGAATACAGGGCAGCCAATAATCGGGAAATTCCTCCAGTTCCCACAGCCAATAAGCGATATTATACCTTTTATCCAATACTTCTTTTTCCAGTCCGCAATAATCTTTCGCCCATGTCCCTGGGATAATATGGATGAGGTTCACCGCATATTTTACGCTAGCTTCCACCTTTTTTGCCCACGCTTCATCATTATGCGTCAGCACTCCATGGGAATTGATCTGCTTCACACAAAAAGGAATGCTGCTTTTTTCCATAATAGCGGCCAATATTCTTACGCTTTGACCCAATCCGGTTTCGGCACTGATATCCCCGATCAGGTTGATGCCAATGGGATATCGTTCTCTGCAATATGGCTCGGTCTGCTTTTTCCATTGCAGCATTCTGCGGTTCTGCTTTATGGCCAATAACTTTTTTATTTTTAACTTTGTATCGTCGGAAAGCATTCTTCCTGCTATTTTATTGGCTCCCATGTATACTTTTCCCACCTCCGAACCTACGCCTGACGTCTTTCTTATTTTCTATTATCCGTCTTGTTTTTATGTGACTTATAACCTAAAAAACTCTTATATCTATCAGTAATATACTAACATGGTTTCATTTATCTTACAAGATTCATTGCGGAACGGCGGGCATATGAGGGGATATGGATAATTAAAAGTTATCCGTTGGATTTGGCAATAGATCGATAAAATGGAGAATCGTTATGAATTATATACGAATTGCATCCCTTGGTGGAATATTTCATGAATTATATAACCCTACACCAAACGGTTTATCAGTCGCTACATTAAATGTAATGGAAGACGAATTGGATGCTACCAATTTTTTTTGGACCCATATATTTGATACAAAGAATATCAAACGAATTGTTGATAAAATAGTGCCGTCATCACCAAAATATATTTCTATTGCAGCTGATGTTGACACCTTCATAAAGCAAGTTGAACTCGCCAAAAAATTTATATGTAATTCCGATATAACAGTAAAAGATTTTTTCCGTTATGTGGAAACTCTTAGTATTGTTTGCAAAATTTATTCAGAGTACATTTTTGCGCCTCATCGTCTTACAATTCAAAATGGTTTTGAAACAAAAAATTACTCCGCGTCCCAAATATACCATGCTTGCCTGGATGATCAAAAAAATCCCTATTTGAATTTTGTCAGGCAGTATGTTTTACCTCAAATCTTAGAAGCTTTGCCCCCAGTTCTTTTTATAAGTGGAGCTCCGACATTTTATAATATGGCAATATGCCGTTTGGTAAAAGAACAATGCCCAGACACACACATATGCATTTCCCGACATTCATCAGAGTACTATTCTCTAAACAAATTGGAGTCATATTTAACGCAAAATGAGTATTTATTTAAAATGGTTGACTCAATTATTTTGGAATACTTCGATGAAACAGAAGAACAGTTACTTAGAGCATTAAAAAATGGCAAGGAACTTTCAACAGTTTCAAATGTAATCTATATAAGCAAGGATAAAATATGCGTAACTCCTTATAAGTCAAAGGGAACAAATTATACACCTGTCGTTGAAACGCAATATCCGGAAGGCGAACTGGCTAACGTTCATCTACAGCCTTATAACATGTGCTATTGGAATAAATGTACTTTTTGTGGAATTAATAAAAAATATCATTTTAATAACGATGAAGTAGTAAAGAATGCACTTGAAATATCATTGAATGATCTTAAAGTATATTTGCATAAACGAATAAAATATATATGGTTTATCGATGAAGCAATTCATCCATATAAGTTGAAATATGTAGCAGATTTTTTTATTCAAAATAATATCGATATTATATGGCAGGCACGATGCCGTGTAGAAAAATTACTTTTAGATAACAATTTAATAGAGAGCCTTAGGAAATCAGGATTAAAAGAGCTGAGATTGGGATTGGAGTCGGCATCTCTTGAAACCCTTAACGCAATGAATAAGTTCAATGAAGATTTTTCGTTTGAGTTAGTAGAAAAAATATGTTCTGCATACTCTGACGTTGGGATTTCTATTCATTTTCCCATGATCATCGGATTTCCGGGCGAAGATTTTTATGAGCGCAAAAAAACTTATGACTATCTGTACTATTTATGCAAAAAATATCCAATGGTTTCATTTAACCTCAATATATTTAATTTGGATATTAGCAGTTATGTATTCTGTCATCCTGACAAATATGAAATAGACAAGATTTATTACCCTTGTTCTTTGCAAGATTTTTTGGGTAATATTTTACAATGGGACAGAGGAAGCAGTTTAGAAAAACAGTTATTTGTGGAACGAGACCAATATATGCGCAATATACTTTATCCTTGGATGCCGGCAGATTCGTTTGTAAAACCGCATATATTCTATCGTCTTAGTGAAACTGCGAGATATACTTTGAGATGGAAGGCTCAAAAGAATAACAATGATTCTGTAATTGACATTTCCTCAATAGATCCAAAGATAGAAGTATCTACTCCAAGTACACTAGTGTATGGCTTTGATACAAAACGAAATGTATATATTATCTATAACTGGCAAACACATCATTATATGATAGGAAATAAGCATTTGATATTTATTTTTAACTTTTTCAAAACAATACATACAATATCAGATGCAATAGATTATCTTACTATGTATGATCCGACTGTTTATATCTTTGAGGATTTAAATCTTTTATTTTTGAAATTATATCAACGAGGATATTTAACAGAATCGAAGGGAAAGGAGGTGCCATGTAATGTCTCTGGAATGTAGCATACTTGCAGTCTTTGATGATGAAGCTACAGAATTAGCCGTTGAATACCACATGGAAGAAACATGTGATGACTTCACAACCGCAATGACTGGCGGCGGCGGTGGTGGCGGCGGCGGTGGCGGTGGCGGCCGCTAACTATTTGGACACAGTAAATATTGTACATTTTACTGTGTCCTATCTTATTTATAATTTCGAAGTTCTATTGGCAAATCATTCATTGTTTTTGTAAGATAGGAAATACTTTGAAAGTCACTCGGAAGCAATATATGATGCGATCTCTGTCGCATTTCCTGCTCAGCTTTTAATTTTTCAATTTCCAACTTTTTAAGTTTAATTTCCTGTCGATTTTTAAGAATATTTTGTACTTTCTCTATTACGTTACATGATTTATTAAAAAATAATTCAAGTGCTATAAATACTAAAATTAATGTATATATATTATCTGATACTACAATTGTAAGTTCGATTGGGGAATTATGCCTAATTGTTATGTAATTATTTGAATCGGGCGCATATTGCTCAAACGTACTATTTATAATATTAAATGTCTCTGCCAGTTTATCTGCGTCGTTATAGTCAAAGTTTGTTTTTAAATTTATTTCAATAATATCCCTATTAAAAGGGCAGTCAATCAGTAAACTTTTCGCAATGGAGAGTTCATTAAGATAATTGCGATACTCTATATATTGTAACTGCTGAACATTAACATTGCTTTCTAAAAAGTCGTAAAATGATTTTAATTGCTTTAAATTGAAAAATTTATTCACAGATGCAAATTTACAGAGATGCCGTATTAGACTGAAATCCTTTTTCATACATGCGTATGCTAAGCCATCTAATATTGTATAATAAGTGTTTTCTATTTCTCCGTCATAAGCATAGATATTTGCAAGTGCCAAAAAACTTTTTTCATAATAAAAAACAGGTTTGAGTAGTCTAATATCCTCAAAATATTTTTCGCTTTTTACAATATAGTCTGAACTCACTGGCTTAAATAAAACGGCTTCTTGCTCAACTATTTGTTCAAAACCATTGACCAAATTCAATATCCCGAAAAAGGGCAAGGTAACATTATGAAATTTTGAATCAGTAATTTCAGAAAAATCTAATGTAGTTATAGATAAGTCTATATCTTTAAAAGAGCAATTACTAAAAATTGAATTAGAAAAATCACATTGATTTATTTTACAAGCCTCCAAATTACTATTCCGAAAATAGCAGTCTCTGAAGGAAGTTCCATCTATTTTACTGTTGGAAATAGTGGCACCTGTAAAATCCGAAAAATCATATCTGCTAGAAGATGTATTGATAGTCAAATTGCTATTAGAGAAATTGGAGTATATAAAATTTGCATTTGCAAAGCTACAGTCTGTAAAAATAGAATTTTCAAAAATAGAATTATTTCCAATCGTTCCCTCGAAATCCACATTAGCAAATCCGCACCTGTAATATGTACCATGCCGCATCAGAGAGCCTTTAAAGGATTTATCATAGTTCTGATCAGTTCCTTCAAATGAATTTTCTGTATCTCTTAAAGGTTCTAACGGAACAATTGTTTTTAAAAAATCAGATGCCGATGCTATTTCCTGTTTCGAATAAAGTTCTCCGAACTGTTTCATAATTCTTATGTACCTTTCTATTGGAATCCGTTATATGATTATTGCCAAATCCAACGGATAACTTTTAATTATCCATACACATCATAAAACATTTTATCCCGTCCGCTATCATCATTCACCCTCAAAAACTCAGCCTCGACAACAGCAAAACCAGTCCCGACGAAGCGATATCGCTCATCACATTACAGAAAAAGCTCTCCTTATTTCTTGCCAGAAATCCCTTCAGCCCTTTCTCATCTCTTCTCTCCGCATAATCCAGCCCTTTTTTAGCGAGCGCAAATGAATTTTCATTCCCTGCCAGATCAGCCAGCCTTATATTCAAGAACTTTTTCAGTTCCTCCCAATCTTTCTCCCGCAAAAGTTCCTCTTCCCCTTCATGTATCACTGTCATCAGATTATTATCACCTATCTGCATATTTCGGGCATTGATATCCCCGTTTATCTTAAATCCCATTTCTTTTATCTCCTCGTAATGTTCATATTATTGCCCTCTCCCATCTGCATCGCCTCTATCTTGCAGTTTTCCATATTTACCGCATAACCTGCACCCGAATTGATGCAATTTATAATAACGTCCATAACTTCAATCGTAAAATCATGATTACTGCTGTAAAGATAAATATCCTGCCCGGAATTTAAATTCAATTTTAAATATTCCCCAAGCCCCTGATTGTGCTGGTATATTTTATATAGCAGCCATACGGCAATGACTATCAAAGGCAGACCGACCACCGCTCCAATACCCGTACATGACAAAGCGATCCCAATAACGATCATAATAAACAAATTTTTATCGTACGGCTTTTTCGCTTCATTCACCACGCTGATTCTGGATATATTACATAACGGTATCACCGTCTCATTATAAATAAACACATTTTGATTTACTTTCAGTTCCCTTGTAACTATTTTTTCTTCCTGGCTATTCCCTATATTTATTTTCGGTAAATTCATGACTCTTTCTCCTTGTGTGTTTTATACCATATTTAGATTCCTCATTTTTATTTAGCAATATAATTATAGTAAATTTTGCTTGTTTTATTCATTATACAAAATACTATCTTTATTGACAATATTTTTTTGAAACCCATGTCTTGTGAAGCAGCAGCAAAAATATGGATAATCTTGTATTATCCATCGGAGGTCAAATGATAGAGTGGACTTTTCGGGAAAAAATATTGTATCAGAAAAAAACCGTAACCTCTGATTCAAGAAAATTTGAGATTTTGATAGAAACATATCTGAAAGAAAGGTATCCTTTGGAAAATTGGAAGCTGACGAAAGCTACCAGGGACGGGAACAGGGACTTGGAAAATGTTTGTGAATTCACTGGTATGTCTATGTGGGCAGAAGCCAAATATACCATACATACGGAAGAAAATATAGGCTCAAGAAAGTATGACTCAACCCTTGTATCCTCACTTCTCGAAAATAATCTGATAAAAATTTTCTTTATCACCAATACATCCATAGGTTCTAATTTAATAGGACGCATCCGAAAATTTTATTATTTTTCTGCAATAAAACAAATTTCTTTTATAGATGGTTATGCATTATCCTATTGGGTAAAAAAGCATCCCGATGTGGAACGGAGATTTTTCAAAGAACCGATCTCATTTACCGAGCCTTCTGCTCCAAACGTTACATTGCAGTGCATTCGCCTGATTTGTAAAAGCGATTCTTATACGATAGATAATGTATGGGAAGACCAGGAGCTATATCCGCTATATCTATCCAAATGCTATACGATAGAAGGCGAATTTATTGCGGTCGGCTTCGGCGATAAGCCTTTAACGCTTTACTGCAATGATCATTTATTATATCAAGGGGATGCCCTGCCGGAGATCATGTCCTTTTCGCTGGATATTGCCCAAACAGGGGAAAGATTTCGTGTGGATGAAGAATATCCGCTTCATATATATTATATATTAGACGATAAAAGGAATGATTGCAGGAAATATAGTTTGAAATTTGCTGTTCTTGGAGAATTATACCAAAATCAAGTACAAAGTTATATAACGATTGAAACAGGTATAAAATCGAATTATAAAAAAATTTATAATTTATACGGCCCGCAAAGTTCAGGGAAGAGTTGGATTCTGAATAATTTAAAAAATGATCTTTTAAAAAACGCGCAAGAGAATCGGCACATTATTTATGTGAATTTTAACGGCCAGGAATCTGATATTGCAGATATATGCAGGATTATTTTTACCCTGGCATTTGACTACTACAATTTAAGTATGAGCGCGAAGGCTCTTTCGAATTATTGCAAGAAAAACAATGCAAAAAATTCGTTTTTCAGCCCCAATAATATTCAAGCAATCATTCAGGCGCTACAGGGTGAGGACTACCTGCTGGTTAAGAATATATTAATGGGTTCCGTTTTTTCAAATACCAAAAGCCTGTTTCAGATAAATCAGTGTTTTGCGTATGAAAAAACTTATTTTCTTGACAATATACATTTGCTGGACTCCGATAACTGCTGTATATTGGAAGCGGTATTCCGCGCATTTGATCCGCTGCAAAAGATTTCATTTGTATTGACCAGCAGAAATCAAATGAACATTCCGCATATAGAAAATATATTTTTAGATTATATTGATAATACCGAAATCCTTAGGGCAATCAATGAAGCTCTCCCGTTCTGCATTGATGAGTTAAATGAAATTGTACCGCCGAATCACTATTTAAAATACCCAGGGCTGTTATATTCTTTCCTGCGGGATGTCCGCGGTGATCGTACTATACAGGATGTTAAGAACTATTACATCGATGACTTTCAAACATCCGCGCTGCAATATATCAGAGGCAGTTTTGCTTTTGAAAGCATGATTCTTATACTGGTTTGTTTTGTACAAAAAGGGATACCCGTTTATTTTCTGGAAGAGATAAATGAGGCGGATTTAAACAGGATTTATGACAGACAATTTATTATAATAAAAAATGATTACGTGTTTCCCAACTATGAAAAATGGGATCGGGAAATGCCGGCATCCATTCTTAATCAGCATAAAAAAGCTCTGACCGGCTATATCCATAAATTTATGGATATGGATCCTGGCCGCAGGGAAATTTATCAATGTTCCTTAATGAGCCATTATTCTGAATATTACTGCCAATATTTCGAATCCGTTTTTCAATCCATCGAATTGAAATTCAGAGAAAACCAGTACAGCCAAGTTGTATTTTTATGCGAAGCATTGATGGAGGGAAAGAACTTTTATGTAAAGGAAAACGAAAAATCAAATTATATAAAATATTATTTAGCATTCAGCTACATGCATTGTGACGCAAGCAAAAACGCGCAAAAGATTTTTCGCGAAATTACAGATAGTTACCATGCAAAGGCAAAAACCGCATTATATTTTAATGCCGCCTCTGAAAAAATTGATGCAGCGTATTGGGGGTTCAAAAGTTTTCAGAGTCTGCCAAAAGAAATTAACAATTTCCGCAAAGACTGGATGGAATTAAAATCCGAGATCATTCATTTGCCCTATCGTGCCTATTTGACTGCCGCCAACCGTATGATGGTGACGTATCTTGCACTGGATCATGTAAAGTTGGCGGGTGAATGGCTGCGGAAAAATTTGAAATCAGCTGTCAGGTTTCGCTCGTGTGAACATATTGGCTATAGTTTTATGGATTATGCCAAAGGGATTTACCATATGAATCTGTTTCTGGCTTTGCAATATTTACAGATTGCAGATTCCTATTTTCAAACTGCTTCTGAAAAAAGGCGACATTTTGATTGCTTATGTGAAATTCAATATGTCAAATGCCTTATTGGAAAAGGAAGTACCCAGCAGTTATTGCTTGTGCAGGAGAAGCTGTTTGAAAATCAATACTGGATTCAATATTATAAATGCCATTTAAAACTAGCCGTGTGTTATATTTTGAAAGGACAATTTGCGGAGGCAAAAAAGTATTTACTGGAGGCAGAAGCATCCCCTATCATGAAAAATGATGAGCGGATACAATACCTCTGTAGTATGATAGAATCGTTTTTGTATAAAGTTCCTATGTCCTATAAGAATTCCGAACTATCAGGAACTTCCTACCAGACAATTATTGACAATAGCCAATGTCCCCGTATAAAGCAGAAAGCAGTACTTTATTGCATGTATCAGGATAAAAATAGCAATGCCTGCTTTTATCTGGATCCGAGAGTATGGTAATTATTCGGATGGATATTTCACATTACCATGAAGATCAAGGATCATATCATGCGGTCTAAAAGAATGCCTATAATTAAAAACCCGATAATTATTGATAATATCCCTGAAATTATCGACTACAAACAAAAGGCTTGTCCGGCTCTGCAAAAAAGACGCAGGTACAGAATCCTCAAGCGATATTGCTTTTTTAGACATTGATTTTTCAATGTGATATTGCCCTATCATGTGAAATGGAATCTCCTTCAGGAGAATCGACCAGATATCCTCTCTTATCGAACTTCCATTCACAAGAAGATACTGATATTTATAGTCTTCCTCCTGCAACTGCAAACGATATATATCAGGGAGATCTATCCTGATTTTTTCGCCCCATCGATGCCAAAAATATCCTGTCTGATAGGATTCATCACGAAACCGGCGGTTGCGCCCAGAGCCTTTTACATGGTAGGCTTTGGCTTCGGGGTAATACATGCATTTATAACCTCTGGCATGGATTTTCAGAGAGTACTCCAGCCCTTCCCATGCATTGTAAAATAGTTCATCAAAACCTTTTTCCTCCACAAAGAGCTGGCGGCGCGTTATATAAAAACCGGATGCAAGAGCCTGGCGTTCTGCCATTTTCTGTACAACGGGGTTCTCCTGTTCCAAACCATCAAAAACATGTGTCGTCTTATAAAATCCAAATATATGACCGGCACTTTGAACAAGATTGCTTTGGGGATATAAAATAAGTCCCTGGGCAACTCCTGTATCCGGGGAGCTGTCCATAAATTTTATCATTTTATATAAAGCATCACCGACAGGAAATGTATCGGAGTTCAGGAAAATTAAATACGGGGATTCGGATCGAAACGCACCGATATTATTGGCTTTAGAAAAACCGAGGTTTTCATTCTCAAAAATAACGGAAATATTGGAATGATTATTTTGCAATTCCTGCAAAAAACGTACGGTTTTAACATCTGTTTCCCCGTCAACAACGGTAAAAATATTGATATCGTCATTGATAATCTGAAATAAATTCTTAAAAAAGTTTTCTGTTAATGCATATTCATTGCTGATAGTTACAATTATGCTGGCTTTGTACATAAATTTTCCCTTCTCTTATCGCTTTTGTTCAAAATTTATAAATGTTTCCGGGTTTTTGCTACTTTACGACGGATAATACAAGATTATCCACTTTATTATAAAAAAATAATCAACTCTCTACCTTTTTATTATTATATCTTTTAATACTATTTTTTACAATAGTATTATTCATCAACCAACAATTTTCTTTCGTATTCGCCTCTATCCTTTCGTCTTCTCGCCCAAAATCATCTTTTTTTACCATTTCACCATCTATTTATTCTCCCTTTCCTCCCCAATGCAATTTATATGATATAACATTTTCATACTGTTACGTTTGCTAAGGAAGAATTCATCATATACAAAAATTGTCCTTTTATGTCTTTTTTCTTCCTTTATGTTGGAATTTTTTTCCAATCCATTATGCTAATAACAGAAGCAGCATTATTATTTTCACAAAGGAGGAATTAACCATGGAAAAAACTATTGTTTCTGAACTACTAATCCGCATCGGCGTTAACCCTTCCTACAGGGGATATCCTTATCTGGCCCATATTATCTGCCAAGCAGCATCTGATGAAAGCAGTCCGTTTCTTACCAGCAAAGCACTTTATCAAGCTACTGCCGAATATTTCCACGTATCTCCGGATTCTATTCAGCACAGCATACGAACACTCCTTGATGCCTATTGGGAGCAAGGTAACGGTTGCCATTTCTGTTCCGTTACCGGATATCCCAATGCCGGGCCGCTGCCTCCCAAAGAATTTATCGCAGTTCTTGCGGACTATATGCGTAGAAACAAATCACGTTAAAAAAGTTGGCCCGCGGCCAACTTTTTTTAATAACCTCATAATGCGCCTCCATACTCCCCCGACTTCAGCGGGCTTCCTTCCGGCAAAGTTTCTGCGCAATCTTCTTCGCCGATATCTCCCACTGGAACATGCCGATCCTCTTTCTGATCTCTTCCACCGTCACGTCCCCTACTTCCTGCCGGATACCCATCCGCATTTTCTCTTTTAACATTTGCTTATTACCCAGATGGAAATAGGAAGCCGCTCCTCCTAAGACCTCTTTCAAAGATAAGGCATCGGAAGAAATCACCATCGTTCCTACCGCCAAAGCCTCCAGCGGCGGCATGCCGAACCCTTCATAAATGGACGGAAAAATAAAGCAATCCGCCATATGGTATACATAAGGAAGATCCTCATCCTCGATAAACCCGGTCACGATAATTTTTCTTCTGTACACGTCCTCTATCCGATTCAGAAATTCGTCCATTTTCCAGCCTTTCCGTCCGGCCAGAACAAGGGGAATGTCCAGTGCTTCCTCCTCCTGCAGCTCCACATAAGCTTTTACAAGGAATGGCAGATTTTTCCTTGGCTCCAGCGTAGCCAGGCAAAGAAGATACTGCTCCGGCAAATGGTACTTATGGCGTATCTCCAGACGCTTATTTGTTTCCTCCTTGGATAAGGGGACTTTCTGATCCCTGACGTAATTCATAAACACATCGGAAATTCCACAATATGCAAGGATCAGTTTATCCTTGCGGTAATGGAATTTTTTAATAATCCGGTTTCCCGTAAACTTCGATATCGTAATAATTTTCTCGCTGACCCAAAGCGCATTCAGTATGGACAGTTTAAAATACCACTCCATATGCTTTTTCATCGTCTCCGGGCAATCCCAGCAAGTCAGATCGTGAACTGTATTGTAGATCCCTTTATGCCGGAACAAAACAGGGCTTTGGAAGGCCAGGAACAAAAAGACATCCGCTTTTATCCCATATAGATGAAACGGCATCAATATCTGTGCAAAGAGCAGTTTATTTCTCCCCTGCCATACTTTGCAAACGACATTTTCCAATTCCTGATATCGTTTGAACGCAGGATGGATTTTTCGCTTAAATAAGAGAATATACGTATTTTCCCTTTTCTTGTCCAACTCTATCAGTTCTTTTGCTATGTTCATGGCATATCTCTCTATTCCCGAAAAATTGTCATCCAGAGAGGTCAAATCGATCGCTATCCTCATTGCTGCCTCCATTCTGTTTTTATCCTACGCGTTTTTTAATGAAATGCAAACTCCCCAGCAGTATCATCCCCGCTATTCCATAAAATATCCCGTTTCGAAAGTGTTCCATCCGCACTATATTTCCATCCTTCTCCACGAAATATTCCTTTTCTCCGCTCATATGCTCGATTCTGTCTTCCCCAAAGCTTTTTGCAATCCTTTCCTGATAAACGGAATCAGCATCCGCCTGATATGACGCTTCCTCCGGCTGTTGTTCCAGCACCCGTATTATCTCTTCCATCAGCCGGGCATATTCCTCCTTCCCGATCCCGCAGTATAGTTCCAATAGCCGAATACGGAACCGGTCGTATTTCCCGCTATTGTATACGGACATCGGAATGGAATATTCCATGGCGGCAGCCGCTTCTTCCGCCGACAGCTTCCCTTCCAGCCCGGCTTCCCGTATCGCTTCCTGCATGGCTTCCGTCCCCTCGACCAGCGACTGGCACCGGGCCATCAGCTCCTTTAACTCCTTTTTCGTATATTCTTCGTTCCCGGCCGCAGCCGTTGCGGACACCTCCGCGCTCCATGCATCCACGTAAAGCAAAGAATCCAGCGGTACCCGCACAAATTCCTTTGCCGGCACAAATGCCAGATAAAAGGCTGCAATCGCTGCCCCTGCTCCGATATAATAAGCCCATTGCCGGCCTTTCGGCCAAGCTGAATCCTCTTTTTCTTCTTTCGCAGTATGTTCCTTTTCCGTATATATATTTTCTTCCCCTTCAGCTCCGAACAGCACTTCCCCTAAAAAGAGCAGGGATAAATTCATAAATGCATTGGAAATAAATTGTTCCATAATTCCATATAATAAAAATGAAAAAATAATACTAAGTTCCGGCAGACGTTCTCTTCCTGAGCCGCGATCCGAACCGGCCGCCTCCTTTTCTTCCCTGTGCCTTTTTCTCCCGGAAAATCCGCTGTATCTGGCGATCAATACCGCGTACCCCGCGCAGAATAACGCAAATACCACGATTCCAAAAGTCATAAAAATATATACATAACCGTTATCCATAATCACCCAGAAAAAGGGAATATCCCTCATTCTCGCGCCGAACAGCGAGATCTGCTGGTTTTTCAAATAATAGGCGGAAAAAGAAAGCCTTGCCTGCAGCATAGCATCCACTTTCTGCATCAATGGAATATCCAGTAAAAACGGCCCCCCGAATGAAAAAATCAGGCAAAGGGGGAGCGGCAGCTGAAACAATATCCGTTCTGCCAGGCTCAGTTCCCTTCTTTTTACCCCATAAAAATGCATAAGCAAAAAAAAGGTGGTGACAATCACTCCCGTATAACTAAGCGAAAACAAAAATACGGCCAGATTCCCTGCCATCAATGCAAGCATCCGTCTTACATCATATCGTTTCCCCCATGTATAGCATAAAAACACTGCCAGAATAAAATAAGATACATGGAACACATTCCCCGTACTATAACCCATTCCCCAACGGATCAACTCCGTCCCGCCCTTCATATGCACGTCCAGCGGATTATGAATCACTCCTGCTTTCGCCATAATTACCGTCCATGCAAACGAGCATCCATAAATGGCCAGTCCCATGCGGAACAGTTTTTTCAATTCCATATCTTTCAAACCGATAAGGGCAAAAACTGTCAGAACGATCCCCAGCCGCCCCGAATTTCTGTATGAGACAAAGGCAATGATGCACAAAAATGCCATAGCCCCGATCTGCCTTATACTATATTTTGTAAGAACCAGCTTTATTCCAAGGCACAGGCATGCGGCCGCGCTCAATATATAATAAAAGCGAACACCGCTGTCCAAACCGATTCCCTTTGCAAGAACCATAAGCCCGAAAAAAAGGTAGTAAGATAATTCCTTCACTCTGTTTTTCGTCATTTCATACCCTCGCATTTGCTTTATCCAGGAAATATTGGGCGATTCTGCCCACTTTCAAATCAATCCTTTTAAAAATCAATTCTCTAAAAAATCCTGTCAAAAGACATATTAACAAAATTCCGAATACAATTCCGGATAATATTAAAAATCCACCCATCCCGCCAGAAGTTTCAACCCTTTGTTCCTGCAGTATTTTCATTGTAACAATTACCAATGAATTTTCCAGAGCAAAGACTGCAAAAATATAAGCTGAAATTTTGTTGATGAATTTCGAATGAATAGTCAGCTCTTTGAATAAGTAAAATAAAATAATAGCCATTACAAGGTTTGTAATACTATTGTCTTTGCATAAATGATGATATACTCCACCCACCTGAACGGGAAACTCATGCGACACCCCGTTTATACTCCATAGAGCTATGAATAGGACAAACTTCGTCTTCTTTTCTATCAAACCAAAAACAGACCTGTCACCGTACATTCTGATATACCGGCCAATCATATAAATCATGATCATTTGTACCAGCCCTTTTCCATTGTTAGGAATTAGCTCAAAATAAAACAAAGTAGGCAATACGCTAAATAAAAAAACTAAAAGAAGGAGCAGCTTCCTGAATTCTTTTTTGCTCAATATATCAATAAACTTCTGTATATAACCGCTAAGGAAAAATAAGCAAAGATAACAGGAGTAAAACCAGTACTTTCTTGTAATAAAAGGAAGCATTGCCTTCACCATTTGTTCCAATAACGCAGCCCCCTGCATTTGCCGGGGCAAAGCGATATATAAAATGACAGTTTCCAGAATGGAATAAGTAATCATCATACATTCCATTTTAACCAGTTTTTGCAAATTGAATCGAATACCATAATACCCGGAAATTAAAATAAAGCAGGATACCCCTATATTACATATTCCATTTACGAATCCATTGAAGAATATCTGAGTTCTTCCTGTACAGAACATTCCAAGATACATATTGGCGTGAATGAAAATAATCATATACATTGCAGCAATTCGGAGCAATTCGTGACCTGAATTTCTAACAGACTTTTCCATTTCTATCGTTTTCCTTTCCCGGAACAAAATTCGTAAATATGAAATCTGAAACTCCTCTTTTTCCAGTTGCTTTTCAACGCAGATATTCTACTGATTGTATGTTTTTTCGTAAATCACATAGCCTTCCTGCTTCCATATGGACAAATACTTTTCTGCACATAGATTATTCAGTTCACTGTCCTCTTCCACATAAATGTATTTGCTCTTCAATGAATCGGTTATTATGGCATTTTTCAGATAATCTTCCGTACACATGCCAAAAGCCGTATGAGTCGGAAAGCAATACAATAAATGCAAATCCACATTGGGCGGAACTAATGCCACCGTGTTATCCCATCGGTCATTTTCCGAAAAATCCAACACTTCTTCCAAAGAATCCTGGAGAAATCCGTAATCGACCGCTTTTTCTGCCTTTACCGGCAATGGCAGAGACTCTTCCTTTGATACCGGAAGCAATATAAAACATACAATCTGCAAACACAAATAAACAATGTTCATTTTCTTTCCGGCCATTACGCAAATCATATAAGCAAACCCAACTACACATACTAATAACATGCGGTCCATTTTCCCCGGCAAATATAGGATAATCACTGCCTCATAGATCGCAAGTCCTATAATAAGGGATGCGGCCAGAAATATTTTTTTTGCTTTGTCTTTCTCTTTGATGCATAAAATAACCAACAGAACGCATTCTATGAGAAAGCCCGATACCACGTATATAATACCCTGTTTAATGGTACAACTTTCCAAAATTAATTTTACGGCATCAATGTTACACTGATAAATCCATTCTATAATCTGTTTGATATCCCCCTTTTGGAGAAGCTCCCCAAAGTATGTCATGCCGTTACTATGGAAAAATTTTGCCGAGTGTGTATTGGCAAGATAAAAATACAAAAGCAATGCCCCTATTGCCAAAAAAAACAGAATGCCGGAATATATCCATTTACTCGTTTTATTTTTCCTGCTCAGCCATACCCCTCCCCACACATACAACAAAAAAGCAAGCAAAAAGGGCCGGCTGATACCAAAGAAAAGGATCAGAAACGAAGCTGCACCCAATAAAAGAAAATCTTTTTCCGAATCCCTCATAATCCGTAATATAATTCCCGTAACTACGATAATCATCGCGCATATGCTTCCTTCATTCATCCCCGACCAAACGTGCCGTTCATAAGTCAGCGATAATATGGAAAACATAGACAAAAAGAAAATCTGCCATCCTTTCGGCCTGGCCAGCAGACAAAAAGCAATGTTGGCTATAACGACCATGAGTACGTTGGCTATGACCATGAAACCATGGGTATGAATACCTGTCAAAAAAGAAACCAGCCAATAAGGAATATAGGCGGTAATAATCCATGTGCCGTAAGCCGGATATTGCGGTTCTATTTCATTATAACTGCAAACCCCCGTAGGATAACCATATTCCCGCATCATTTTTACGATTTTATGATAAATCACCTCGTCATTCCATGTAGAATTCCACCAATCAATCTCAAACAAACTGATCCTTTGTATAATACACAACAGCAGAAGTGCAAATACTGGTGTTATGAAAAAAAGGAAATATGGTATATATTTTTTATAATTCCTTATCTTTGCCATCATCTCTATTTCAGCTTCCTTCCATAAGCTCATCTTCTGCCTTCATTTCCCAGCCCAGAATAACATAATCGAATCATTATTGTCTCTCTATGGGTGCGTAACGCTGTACCAGTAAAAGATTCCGCAGATGACATGCGAAAACAATAACGCACTTCCTCCATATAAACAAATATTCTTTTTTATCGCGCCCGCCTTATCGCCGGATATGATATTAAAATATTCAAACAGAAACAGCATCCAGACGATAAACATGGATAAATAGGAACCCCAAAGCCAATTCCCATCCAGTTCCCGTTCGCCAGCCTCATAAAGCAGGGCGCTCTCCGCCCATGCGCAGAATTCATAGCACAATGCCACCTGTATCGGTATTTTTTTTATTAAGTTCCTGAAATCCAACACTAAAATAAAAATCGGAAATGCAAAAGCCAGTATAAAGGAAATAAAAAGGTTCGGTGTCCAGTTATGCAGCACACGGCCGAAACCAATTCCAATGCTTCCGCCGCTATGAATCTTGGTATCTGCAAAAAAGGAAAAAAACAACTGATAAAACAGTAACAGCACTGCCGGAATAAATGTTGCTGCAATCGCAAAATACTTCACTATTTTTTCTCTGTTCCCTTTATTTATGATGACAGCAATCACAAAATAGAGACCTAGTCCCGGAATCATTCCTTGTAAAAAGGACGGCTTTGCAAGGGCGCTGCAAAATATCAAAAAACTTAGCAAAACATATCTTCTTTTATCCTCTTTTATCGTTTTTTGCGATTCCAGAAGACGGACAATCATACAAAAACAGAGAATACAGAATCCCTTTACCGCAATATTGCTTGGATTGTGCCATGTATTTCCAGTTCCCTGTCCCAAATAATAATAATTGTTGAACCATGGCGCATACAAAGGACCGACCACTAATAAGCAACAGGCCCAAAACGATTTCGCAGCGGCCGGAAGCCTGAAATCAGAAAAGGAATTCCATACGCCAAGCACACACCAATAAGCGAAACAATTAAAAAGAGCTGTTGTTGTCGCCCTTGCCCACAACAGGCTGAAACCGAATGTTTTATAAAATGTCTTTGTTACGATGTGCCACAAGGGATATGCCACATAATTCTGCATAAAGCGAAATAAATGGCCGATACTGAGTTCCCTGGCCCATAGGGAATGTTTTTCATAATCGCTGCTATTTACATGCAATACGGCATAAAACGTAATGATAAAGATAAATACTGTCCCAAGGAAACAGACTGTCATACGATTTATGCTGTTCTCTTTGTCTGAATTCATAATACTTCTCCATCCCCCAACAACAAAGCATTTTCTGTTCTTCTATCCAACGCATCCATCACTTTTCCCCGCTGCCCGTTTCCGCAGACAAGCGCAGGATCTCTTCCACTACGCTGTAATAATTCGCAAACTGAAAATGGGCAAGTACATGCTCATATCCCGCTTTCCCCATCCTTGGAATATTCTCTCTGTCACATACGACCAGTTCCAGTTTTTTCTTTAAGTCCTCCAGGCTGCAATCTTCAAATACATAGCCGTTAATGCCTTCTTCAATGTAGCTGGCCGTACCGTTATCCGTACCGCTGATGGCCGGCACGGAAAAAGCCATCGCCTCTATCATCGTAACGGAAGCAGCCTCGTGCGTACCCGGCAGCACATAAAGATCGGCCTGCTCATACTGGGCAAACACCTGCTCCTTATTCAAATTCTGCAATAAGGTGATATGCTCCTCCAGGCGGTGTTCCCTGATATATTCTTCCAAACTGCGAAAATGTTCCCTGTGGAAATCGTTGGACACTTCTCCTGCAATCGTAAGATGCAGCGGATACCGGTCAAGCAATCCCTCTACCGCTTTGATCATCATAAAATGATTTTTCTGCTCCAAATATTTTCCGATACTGAAAATATTGATCCTGTCGTTCTTGAAATAGTTTTTCCGCTCCGGCGAAACTCTGGGTTCCATCAAAAAAGGGGCAAAAAATGCCTTTTCGTCTTTTACTAAGCCGCTATAATCCGCTCCAACCAGCATGGAAGGCGTCATTCTGTACTCAGGAACCAGTTTCCATACAATTTTATGTGCAAGATCCATTTTTTTCGGCTTGTCCCAAACCGGGCTTAAAATATACAGGATGGTCGGTATATGAAGACGGCGGCAGATGGCCGTCATACAGATCGTATAGATGGAGCGTTCCCTCAATATCGCTACATCCGGCTTAAAATCCTGAATTAGCTTCCGCAGCTTCCTCAGCGGCGGTATCCCGCACTTTAACTTCATATCTATGGCATATGGATTCTTACGAAATAAAATGTGAACATAAATATAATCGATAAACCGGAAAAAAGCGGAATAACCGACAATTATGGGCCGCACGTAAGTATAATCTTCTATTTTTCCGGCATATTGACTCAAAAAACAGACTTCATGCCCGTTTTCCACCCAGCCCTTCATAATCGTATTCTGATTGGTATGATACCGATGCGACATATATAATACACGCATTTTCACTTCCTCCATGATATTCGGTCTTCTCTCAGTTCTTCCAATATTTCCGCAAATAGTCTGCTCCCGTAAGCCGCCGATAATTGTTCTCTGTATGCCATGCAATTTTGGACAAATTCCTCATTCCGTCTGCAGACCATTTCCAGTTCTTCCCTTCCCCACTCTTCCTTTACGATTCCAAGACATTCTTTTTGGATATAAGCCGCGTTAAACGGAACCGGCGTAGTAATAACAGGTGTCCCCGCTGCAATACTTTCCACAATGGATACCATGCTGTTATCCTTTTCGGTATAAACCAACATAGCTTTGGCTTTTGCCACCATAGGCGCCAACTCTTTATGGGACAATTTTCCATGAAATACTGTTTTCTCCCATATGCCAAGTTTTTCTGCCAACTGTCTTAATTCCTGCTCCTTATCGCCGGATCCGATAATATCCAGCATATAGCCCTGCCCCTCCCCGCCTTGCGCTGAAAAGCCGGCAAATGCTTCCAAAATCCTGTCGATACGTTTTCGCCCAATCAACTGGGAAACTACCACAAAACGATTTTCTTTCCCGGTATCCGCCTTTATCCGGCGAAGATCCACGCCGTGGTCGATCACCATTTCCCGCACCTGCGGACAAAACCTGCTGATAAACTGCCTGGCTTTCTCCGATCTGGCTACTATTGCGGCCTTACGGAAAAATATTCTCGCTACCATATGATACCATATTTTAGACGGTATGCAATGCATTATTTTATTATGTGCCCCCAATTCATGCCATACCACCGTCTTTTCCGGCGCTTTGCATACCGCTGTCAGGGAACATAGGGAAAACACCTCGCTTGTAATAATACCGTCCATTTTTTCCTTGTTCTTTTTCACATATCTGCTCAATCCCGGCATCCAGGGCAGACATCTGGGCTTAAAAATTTTTTTAAGCTTCGTATCCATCCAGACTATCTCAAACGGGTACTCTTCCTCCATCTCCGGTTTATAATCCGATGCCGCAGCCAGCACGGGAACATCCCCGTTTTCCAGAAATCCCAAACACATCGTGTAGATCATGGTATCTTTAATGGATTTCACCTTAGGAATTTCATCCGTTTCAGCCGTATATAAAATGGGGTTTATCAACAGGACACGCATCGTTCCTCCTCCATACATCCCAAAAACTGTTCCGCTATCCGTTCTATAGCAAATTTTCCCCTAAGTTCCCCCGCATTCCGAGCCAGCCTTTGTGACAATTCCTCATCTGAGGCCAATTCTTTCATGGCCGCAGCCAGCGCCTTCGGATCTTCCACCGGAACCAAAATACCATTCTCATGATCTTTGATGCACATCCTTGATCCGCCCACCGGACAGTCTGTCGCTATCACAGGCATGCCCATGGCCAGCGTTTCCATCAAAGCATTGGATATTCCTTCAAATTTGGAAGACAGGATATACATGGCATGATCCCGGATTTCTTCTCTCACGGTCGGACAAAAACCATGGAAATTTACCTTTGCGTCCATTCCCATTTCCTTTGTCATAGCCTTCAGTTCCCCCTCCAAACTTCCTTTCCCATAAATCTCCAGCGTATAATCCCCAAACTCCTTTTGAAAATCATAAAATGCCCGCAGCAATGTTTTATGATCCTTAGATGGTTCCAGCCTGGCCGCCGCGCATATTTTTTTCTTCCTCTTTCCCTTATATGCCGGCGGAAGCATCGGATCGACAGGATTAGGAATAACTACTGCCTTTTCCCTTATTTTCCTGCCGAAAGATTTTAATACATCGTCTGTCTGCAGCACCACCCGATCAGCCCTGCCGTAAAAAAAATCCCGAATCCACTTATGCTCGTACTCATTCGGGTCACTTCTTTCCGACACAAGCGTCCAATGCTTTTCCCCAATAGTAGCCACCGCTGAAAACACTGCCCCCATAACACTAAAGGCAAAAATAGCGCAATCTCTGTTTTTTCTGTAATATTCCCTCATAAATCGAATTCTTTTTAAGCGAATCCACGGATTTCCCCCTGACGGTCCGCCCGCCATCACTACCTCCACACGTTCATCCAGCGAATATTCCAGTTTGTTTCCGGCAAATACGAGAACGGCAGCCTCTATTCCTCTTTTCACATATTCGTTGGCAAGCAGGGATACAATCCGCTCTGTTCCTCCTCCAATCATATCCGGAACTACAAATACAATTTTCATTTTCAATCCTTCTCTCCAAAAATATCTTTTTTATCCCTGGCAATCACTTTCCCTTCGGAAACTTCATAAACAATATCCACATTCTTAATCGTTGTCAATCTATGGGCTATGATAATCATCGTCTTTGTCCCCTGAAGGTTTTCTATGGATTCCATTACCGCTTTTTCCGTTTCATTATCCAATGCAGACGTAGCCTCATCCAGCACAAGGATTTCCGGGTCATGATAGAGGGCCCTGGCAATCCCGATCCTCTGTCTCTGTCCCCCGGATAAACGAACTCCCCTGTCTCCTACAAAAGTATCCAGCCCTTCCGGAAGCGTCTGCACAAAATCATATAACTGGGCTTTTTTCAAAGCCCCGATTACCGCCTCATCATCGATCTCATCCTTATACACGCCAAACGCGATATTGTTCCTTATGGTATCGTCCGATAAATAAATCACCTGCGGAATATAACCCAGAGAATGATGCCATATATTCAGATTCTTATGCACATCCATTCCATCCGCCAGCACCTGCCCCTCGTTCGGTTCCAGCAGTCCCAGTATAATATCCGCCATGGTTGTTTTACCCGCCCCTGAAGAACCGATAAACGCTATCGTCTTCCCTTTGGGAATTACGAAACTGGCTTTATGAATCACATTTTCTTCCGCTTCCGGGTAATGATAGGTGACGTCCCAAATGGCGATCTCCTTTTCAAACTCCCAGCTGCGCGTTTCATCTTCCGCCCTTTTCGGAACGTTTTCTATTTCCTTTAAATCATGGTAAATCAGCTCAAAAGAAGGAAGGGAATATAAAATATCCGCCACATGCACCGTAATTTTCCCCACCGAAGGCAGCAGACGGAAGGCAGCCACCGCAAATACCGTCAGCTGTGGAATATATACGGTAATACCGTTATATCCGAAAAACATTTTCACCAATATCGCCACCAGGAGTCCTGTCATGCATGAAGCTTCCACAAAGTATCTCGGCATTTCTCCAATCAACCGGTTAATCCTCAGGCCATGAACATACTTTTGAAAATAGTTTTGATACTGCGTGGTAAAATATTCCTCCCGGTTTAAGATTTTTACCTCTTTAATTCCTCCCAATGACTGGTTCATCCACTGGTACAGCTTTCCCTTATATGCCTGGCACTCGGCTCCCAGCCGGGCCGAATATTTTCTGGATATCATTGCAAAAGTTCCCGTACATAAAAGAAGCATAATCAATACCAAAGCCGCTATCGATTTGCTCACGATAAAAAGATAAATTCCAAGAACTCCGCATACGGTCAGTTCCATAATCAATTCCAGAATATGGATAATGCCTTTTGCGAATAAATCCGTATCTTCCTGAAGGCTCCTTTGCAGTTCCGCTATATTCTTCTTTAAATGGAATGTATACGGCTCATTCATATAAGACTTTAACAATTTGGTAGAGATATTAAGCTGTGTCCTATAAGAGAAACGGTAAATAATATTTTTCTCCAGTGCGAGAAAAACATTTTTGAATATATATATGAATATAATCACTCCCGTCAATCCTGCCAAAAAGGTATGTTCTGTAGTAAAATGGAATAACTCATAAAAAAAATTCAAATATTCATTTTCATGAATAACAGCGGGATCCATCAATATTTCAATAAACGGCATAAAACTGCTGACACCGATTAATTCAAAAAAACTTCCTATCACGACGATAATTAAAATAAATACCAGTTTTACTTTCTCTCTTGTATTAAAAATATATCTTAGTTGCTGAACAATCCTCTTCATGGCAGCGCCTCGTATCTTTCTTCTCTCTTTTCAGTACTATATAAACCGGTTCTCTTTCAGGCTGTATTTTCCCCTCTTTAAAAACTTATGCTTGATTACCCACCAGCCGGGAACCCATATATATTTGTGCATAGCCGGGGAAGCACTTCCTATCATCCAGCAATTCCTGTCACAGTTCTTCGTGCATTTCCTTACCTGTTCCGCCTGATCGGAATTCCACAACTCTTCCCAGCTCTGTTCTCTCAGGTTTCCCATCACCGCCTTTTTTTCCATACCATTGCAAGGTATCACATCGCAGAAAGGATCAATGAAAAAAGCATTCTTCGACATATCGCACGGAAGCAGCCGTTTATTTCCATAAATATAATTAATCAGCCCGTGATTGAAATAAGCGCGGAACCATTTTTTCGGCGAATTGCTTTTCAGAAGCTCGTTGATCAGCTTTTCGAAATTCCGGGCTACTTTTAATTTATCATCAATTTTATTGTCCGTCTTGCGAAAATAAAAGGAATTATGCAGCGTTGCCGTCGCAAACTCCATTCCAAACTGATTGGAAATCTCATAGAGCGGTACCAGATCTTCGCAATTCATATCCTGTACCGTCATGCCGAAGCCTACATCGGGATGTCCCATTTCCACCAATGTTTTTAATGTTTGATATCCCCTGTTAAATCCGTCCGGTATTCCCCGTATTTTATCGTTTGTCTCCTGCAATCCCTCAATGCTGATCCGAATGCCTACCTGGGGAAATTCTTTGCACAAATTGAGAATCCGCTCCGTGAAATATCCATTCGTTGATATGACAATACGGTCGGATTTCTTATACAATTCCCTGACAATATCCGGAATATCCTGACGTACAAAAGGCTCCCCGCCGGTAATATTGGTAAATGCCATTTCCGGCAGTTTCTTTATATCGTCCAGCGTAATCTCTTCTTCCGGTCTTGTCGGATCTTTAAAGCAATCGCACATATTGCAGCGCGCATTGCATCGATAGGTCACAATAACAGTTCCATATAATGTTCTTTTTGCCATTTTATTTCCACACTTTCCCTCGTTATTTCAAATGCTTTTATATATCTCCAATACTTTTTCCGCATATTCCGCCAATGTATCAAAGACGATTTTCCGGCAATTCTCTGCATATTTTGCACACAGTTCTTTGTCATTCCACATCTTTAAAATCTTTTCCATCAAATCGTCCTTGTTTCCTCCCTCAAACAGCTCCCCAGTCACTCCATGGCGTACCAGTTCTGCTGTTCCGCCTAAATCGGATGCTACTACCGGTGTATGGTACATCTGTGCTTCCATTACGGAAAATGGACAATTTTCATACCATTCCGAAGGAAAAACAACAAAACTTGCTTCCTGGATTAACTTTTTTAATTCCTTACCCGAAAGAAATCCTTTATCTTTTATATTAGGGCATGTCCCTACTTTCTTTTTCAGCGGCCCGCTGCCCGCAAATATAAAAGGAATATCCGGAAGCCTTCTGCAAACCTCCAGCAATGTTTCAACTCCCTTTTCTTCCGAATATCTTCCAAAATACAGGATATATTCTTTTTTTTCAACACCCTGTCTATCCTCTGCTCCGTCGATAAAGTTATGCAGGGTCACCGTTTTGTTCCGCAGCGATGGGCGGCAGGACAGCGCCTTATTCATAAATTCGCTCGGGCAAATAATTTTATCCACTTTGCGATAAGTTTTCAGCGCGTGATAAAGCGCCCCCTCTATGCTGCCTAACACACTTCTTATCTTAGAGTTATGAATGCACCTGTATTTTATACAGTTCCCAAATCCCCCCTCTGCACACCTCATACAAAGTTCTCCGCTCTCCGGTATACGGAACATATGATTCGGGCATACCCATTGATAGTCATGGGCAGTATACACCAATTTTGTTTTTTTCCCCCGTTTTTTATCAAAATTACGTATTTCATATATAATAGAAGGAGTCAGTTGAAAATTAAAATTGTTTAAATGCACCACATCCGGCACAAAATCTTCCAATATTTTTCTTATTTTTTTCCTTGCCTCTATGGAATATATAATTTTGAAAGGGTAAAGCAGCCTGTTCCATCTCCCCGTATGGAAATCCAATGTGCTTGTATAACTTCCGGCACGGTTACCCACAATCCGTCCTTCATGCTCCATTCCAAAATACTCCACCCGATGCCCCTGCCTGACCAGTTCTTCTCCCAATTTAAAAATATAAGTTTCCGAACCGCCGTTAGGATAAAGGAATTTGTTTACCATTAATATTTTCACCGTTTATCTCCTATTTTATTTTGGCTGCCGTATATTGCCAAATATATAGCCGGTATCAAAACCCCCGCCCATAATCCGCAGCTCACAATCCCTCTTACATATTCCACTGTTACAATATTCCCTTTCAATTCATACATCGGTGTCTGCGCGTCCTTATAACTAATTATCCTGCTGTGGAAATTTTCCGGAAGATTATTCTCATCCAGATAAACTACCTCATCATACCGGTCGCTTCCCTGGCGCAATATATATATGCTGTCCGGTACATCTGCCATAAAAGCATATGCCGTTCCGCCACAGATCGCGGCGGCGATTCCTATTCCGGCGATCTGATATTTTCTTTTTTTCATCTGATACCGCACTTCATCTGCCATATTCTCCCATACGGCTGCTGATATTCCGATCTTTTTTCCACCTAAGTGCAGAATCTGCAAACGGAATCCTTCCTTGCTTTTCTCTTCCAGCACTTCGAATAAGTAATTTCCCATAAAAATAAGAGATAAATTTTTATAAGCGGTATTAAATAGAAAAGGTTCCGAAATACCTGCAACCAGAAGCCCCAGGATTACCGCCAGCTCCTTCTTCTTATTTTCTTTTACGTAATGCCTGATCAGCATAAAATAACCGACACACATTATGGAAAAGATAATAATGCCTCCATGCATCAACAAATAAGTATAAGAACAGTCCAATGTATAGTTTACGCTTTCTGCGCGCACCTGCGCCTGTCTGTCACCCAGCAGGGACCAATTCCCATGATACATGAAATACCGCGAAAGAGAAAAACGGGTATTTAACAACTTATCACAGATTTCAAATAATTTCCCCTGCAAAGCAAGAGGACCCGCAACAGAAAATACCACGCAGCATGGAAAAACCGCCTGTAGCATGATGTCTTCTGCCTTCCGGCGATTTTTCCTGAGATTGAGATATAAATTGCATATGAAATAAACCGCTGTTAAAAGAAACCCTGTATAACTTACCGAATACAGGAAAATATACAGATTCCCGATAAAACCAAGCACTGTGGCTCCCACCAGTTTCTTCCCTTCCAAATGCAGTACATAGAAAAGAAACGCGATGAAAATTACATAAGATATATGAAGCACATTGGGATGAGGATAACCAAATGACCACCGGAGGATATGCCCAAGCCCCAATTTATTATGCGCCATTACCGTTCCTGTTCTGATCCCGGTCAAAGCCAGCAGCATCTGTAAGCCAAAAGCTCCCCCCCATACCAGCAGCCCTATGCGGAACACTCTCTTTACAGGAATATCCTTCATACCAACCAGCATCAAAAGGTACAACAAAGGTCCTTTTTCCCCCGATTTTCTCCATATAATTACCCCTAAAGACACCAATGCAAATATACATGCCGCTTCCCGCAGCGAATAACTGTCCATAGCCATTTTTAACAGCAAGACACCTGTAGATACCGCCAGGCATAAATTGAAAACCGGCATTCCTTCATACAAGCCAATCCCCTTCGCCAGCAACATAATTGAAAAATAAATATAATAAATAATTTCTTTCCCGGAATACATTCCTCTTCTCCTATCAGCCTAACTCCTGTAAAAAGATAGCAATATAAGTATAAACAGCAGACTGCTTCGAATATACAATATCGCTTTCTTATTTAACTTTTCGCTCCCCCCCCCATTTACCGGTTTGTACTTTGGGGAATTGATCAGGAGTATCAGTACAAACACTGCAAAAATTACAGAAGACACTACGGTGTAAACCGGATTGTCATACAGCATCACATTTTCCTTAATTCCCCGTATTCCACTCAGCCACTGCCCCGTACGCGGAATCAATTTCCGTACGAAATCAAATACAAACCAATTAGAAAAAAAGCCGCCGTTGGTTAAGTAAAACTTCACTGCAATACCCGCATTCATAATGCATTCCAGCAGCAGGTTATAGACAAGCCTATCGGTATTTACCGCAAATAAAATATATAAGAATGGGAAAAGATACACCACTCTGTAAAATTTATATTCCGTAAACAGGAAAAACAAAAGAATCGGAATGATGACTGCGTAGATTAAAGTTTTTGGGCTTTTCTCCTTCCACGGATGAATGTAAAAGTAAAAATACGTGCAAATAACAGCCACCAGAAACAGAGAAATATTCATTCCCAGAAAATTACTCACCGATAATCCCAGAAGAGAATCCATCTGTTTTGCCGAAGGACCTCTGCGCAAGGATTCCAGATACATAGGCGCACGGAGATAACAGATATGAAACAAAGCCATCACACTTATTCCTGCCGCTGCATCCCTTATTATTTTCCATATATTTTTTTCCGTTAAAAGAACTACCGCTGCAAAAGGTATTAATACGTATGGCTTAGCAGCAATGCTGCAAACGGAAAAAAGTAAAAACAGTTTCCTGTTACCGTTCAGCAGATGATAAATGGCTATTACAAACAGGCAAATGGATATAATGTCCGTCTGCCCTGCATAATAAACCGCAATCATAGCAAAAGGAAAAGAAAGCGACAGATAAACGGTCTCCGCGCCCTGGCCTCCCGGCTTTACGATCCTGACTATTTTATAAGTATAATAAAGCGACGCTGCATGGACGAACAATAAAAATATTTTCGAATACAGCAGCGTCCATGCATGCCCCACTGCAACTACACCAAAATATCTTTGCAGAATCCATATGGGAAGATTCCAAACGGCCCAGGGAATCAAGGCGAGATAATTGGCCCCCATATATTCGCATTCCAGATGATATATATTTTCCGCGCAATATTCGTAATAATTCCATAGATTCCCATCAAAAAGGCAATCCCACAAATTCAGAGACCAAGCTGTCCATGCCTTTAAATCCATATAGCCATAAGACAAAAACAGCACAAGGCCCGCTGTCAACGAAATTAGAAACAATGGAAACAAGTAGCTCTTTCTTCCTTCTGCCAGTTTCTTTATCGCCTTGTCCATCCTATTTCCCTCCATTGTACAAAACACACGTCCTGTTCAATACATCTTCCCAATTATATTTTGAACATATAAAATCACTGGCACTCTTTCCATAGTCCGCTGCCTTCTCCTCATTCTTCAGAAGCAGCGCCAGTTTTTCTTTCAAGTCCATGACGTTCCCCTTTTGGAAAGAACATGCTTTATCTTCCACCACTTCCATATTTTCGGCAATATCGCTGACCAGGCAGCAATTTCCATAACTCATAGCTTCCAGCAGACTGATCGCCATTCCTTCTACATCGCTGGGAAGCACAAACACATATGCGTTAGAGTAGAGTTCTTCCAACACCTGTCCCTGCACAAAATCCGTCATAATCACCCGGCCGTCTTTTGCCGCCATTTCTTCTATCTTTTTCATATACTCTACCGAATGGCTGCTCCCACCCGCAATTACAAGCTTTTTATCCGTATCAATCTGTGAAAACGCATCAATCAGATAATGGATGCCCTTTTCCGGCACCAGTCTGCCTAAAAAAAGAATATATCCGTTTTTCTCCAGCCCGTATTTTTCACGGATCAGCTTTGCAGGACGCCTGGCTGGCTTGTAAATCCCATTGGGAATAAAATGCGTATTTCTTTTATAAGTATCCATAAAATATTGCTGTACATTTTTCGACAGGACAATTACTTCATCGGCATGTTTTGCCGCCATTTTTTCTCCGAATTTCAAAACATACGATGCAAAATTACCCCATTTAGCCCGCTTCCAGTCCAATCCGTGTATGGTTGCAACAACTCTGATGCCGAATAATTTGGGAATCCACAGCATGGCGCACGGCCCCTCTGCATGATAATGTATTACATGATATCTTCCAAAAACAGCTCTCAGACTGGCTAACAAGGCATACACGATAGCGTTCAGCTTCCCGTTCCTGAAAGTGGGTACTACAATAATGCGAATTCCTTTATAATATTTACCTTTTTTTCCATCTATATCAAATTCTTTGCCTGAAACATGATAGCCGGATCTGTTATAAGCATCTACTTCATATCCTTTCGCTGCCAGACGTGTCGATAGTTCATTCACAACTATTTCCACTCCCCCTTCCCTGGAAGGTATTCTTTTCTGGCCGATCATCGCGATCCTCATTCTCTTACTTTTCATTGCCCACCTTTGCTTCTCCATCCATCCAACCGATTTTATTTCTCATATATCATACCATACATGGCACTCCGATAACAGCAGAAAAACAATCCTGCCTTATAATTTCATCACCGTCTGCAATTCCTTTTTCCTTCCTTCGGAGCAGTAAAATGGTTTCGCTCCTTCAGCAATATATTTCCCTTCCATCTCACTTTTCTGTGTAAATCCCGGATGGAAAAGGATTTCCAGCTTCCTTCCTCTCCTTTCTGCTTCCCGTTTCATGAGCGGAAGCAGCTTCCTCACCCTTTTTTCATCCATGCATCCGCTGAAAAGCACTCCCCATAAAAACATCGGCTCCTGTTCCGGCACTGCTCCCGCTACTCTTCTCTCCATCTCCGGCGCAAGCATGTTGAGCAGCAGGTTTTTCACCCAGTTCTTCGGACAATATGTCTTCCACAGGGATGCCTCTTTGATAAAAGGCAGCACCGGCTCTTTGGTCACACGAATATATTCCGCCGAATAACCTTCTTCCTTTATGACTTCCAAAAGGGCATGCCAGACGATCGGCAGCATCTGGGTATGCTGATGTCCATCGAAACGCAGCGGCCGGCTGCCCCCATAACAGCGGATAAATTCATCTGTCTGCGCCTTTATCTCCCTTTTCAGTTCTTTTTTTACCTGATGATACTTCCACGGGCAGAAACTCCAAAAAAACAGTTGTCCCCAACTCGACCGAAGGTATCCTTCTTCGTCCGTCAGATGAGGTGTTTTCCTCTTTCCGGCCATGCTCCGCCCCTCTACAAGATTCAGATGAACGGAAAGCAACGGCTCCCGTTCCCACTTCCTGCTCTCTTCCTTATACCGTCCGGCATATTTCTCACAGTCTTTCATATTTGTAAGTACGCTGATACTGTCCAGCCTTTTCCTGCCGATACATTTCAAAATATCTTCTGATGCTCCCGCCGACAATCCATAATCATCCGCATGTATATCTAAATGTCTCATTCCTTATCTTCCTTATCTTTCCATATCACCGCATCCACAATATATCTCGGCCGCGCCTTCGTTTCCAGATAAATTTTTCCCACATACTCTCCTACGATACCCATAGAAAAAATAGTCAGTCCGCCGATCAGGCAGGAAACTACGATCATCGTCGTATATCCCGGCACATTTTTTCCTATCATCCAGTCAACCAGACATACGATGATCATAAGGGCGCTGAGCATGCTTACCAGAAAACCAAGTGCTGTAATCATTCTTATAGGTCTTATACTCATCGATGTAATGCCGTCCACCGCCAGCCCTGCCATTTTCTTAAACGTATATTTAGAATGCCCTGCTTCCCTCTTTTTTACATCAAAGTACACCACATCGGACTGAAAGCCGATCGTTGGAATCAATCCGCGGAGAAACAGGTTCACTTCCTTATACTCCGCCAAAGCATGCAGCGCTACGCTGGAAAGCAGCCGATAATCCGCATGATTGGGAATCACGTTGCACCCCAGCCAGTTCATCAGCCTGTAAAACCAGGTGGCTGTCATCTTTTTCAAAAAACCGTCCGTATCCCTGCTGTTCCTAATGCCATATACGATCTCGCACCCTTCCTGATAACACTCAATAAACGCATCCAATGCCTCGATATCCTGCTGCAAATCCCCATCAATCGTTACCACCATATCCGCATGCTTTACGGCTTCCATCATTCCCGCCAGGATGGCGCTTTGATGCCCGTAATTCCTCGACAGGCAAATACCGGTAAAGACGGCATCCTCTCGGCACAACTCCGAGATAATTTTCCATGTATGATCTTTGCTCCCATCGTTCACAAACATGATCTTACTTTTTTCCGAAGCCTTGCCTTCCTTTATCAAACGAGAAATCTTTTCACGCATTACCTCTGCCGTACGCTCCAGAATCTCCTCTTCGTTGTAGCACGGAACTACCAAATACAGCACATTACTTCTCACGTCTGTCATACCTCTGTTCCTCTCTCATGGCGGCTGTACGCCATGCACACCAGCCGCCCTTTATCTTTCCGGCAATATTTATCTTATTCTAACAGATATTTCCTCTATTATCAATAAACACCCATCCCTTCCACAATTCATGCATCAGCTCCGGTTCAAATTTCTGGGAATTTTTATGGATAAAAGGCCGCATTACGACTTTTCCTTTATTCCGGTTTAATCTTGCCCCCCAGAAGCTAAATGTGGAATTAGCGCAAATATTATGCCTACATCCACTCATCAGCCAAATATCGAAAAAGCTGTCCTTTCCCCTGTTAATATCCACCACCGTAAACTCTTCCCCGCTATATGTTTCCTTCGCATAAGGAATATCATCGGAAAAAACAAAAAAATGCGCCGAAGGGTAAATCTTCTTCATTTCCCGAATCGCACCCGCGTAATATTCTTCCGTGCATATATTGCCAAACATGGCCATGTTTTCCGCATCTAAGTAATCGCCCCGCCTGATGTGGAGGCTGACCGATTCCCCGTCTGCTATTCGTTCCGCCATCTTTTGATTCTCCGGATTGCCGCTTGGGGGGAATACAAACTGCTCCTGGAGAATCTCCATAATATCCGCATAATATTTCTCACAGGCAAAATAACCGTACAAATACCTATCCTCAAAATCAAAGATTTCGGGATGGTACATTTCCGTTTCCCGGAAAATTTTCCTCGTCCCTGGAAACAGCTTCCCTTTTATTTTTCCGGCAAATCCCCCTTCCCCGACCAGGGCTTTCCTTTCTTCCTCCGTACACGCTTCATATTCCGCCTTTTTAAAGTAGTTTAATTCCAGCTCCCTCCTGGCGTAAACATTTTTCTGCCGGTTCTTCTCTTCAAACCACGAGATATCCAGTTTTACTTTTTTTCCAAGGCTTAAAAGTTTTTGATACATGGCATATTGCTGCATCTGATTTCCAAGCCCGCCTGCTAATTGTATAATAATCATCGCTTACACGCCTTTCTTCCTCAGTACTCCCAGGCCAGGCCCCAGCGACCAGGGATAAGCTCCATATACCTGCGGATATTCAGCAAAACCTATGCATTCCGCAAGGCAATGGTGGATCTTCCCGTCCTTTTCGCATCCTGCCAGATAGGATGCCGCCCGGCCCACCAGTTTTTCCGTATTTTTCCAATTCTCTGTTTCTGTCGGATCCTTTGCATCCGTATTTCCTTTCCACGCATTCCTTCCCATCAGCACCGCATAGGCGATCATCGCCGTAGCCGAACTGTCTTCCGGTCCTTCCGCCGCCTGCAGCTGCCACGGGAAAGCACCGTTTTCCTTCTGATACGGCATTACCGCTTCCAAAAGCTGCTGGTATTCTCTGCCGCATTCCTCATACCCGGCTCTGCATATATCCGCAAATGCACCCGTCTTTTCTTCCTCCAGGCATTTCTTCAAACTTCCAAGGCATCTGCCAAGTCCCATAAGAAGCCATCCGACAGCTCTCCCCCAGCCTATAATCCCGTATTTCGTGCTGCCTTGGAATCCATGGTAGGGAAGCCCCGTTATCTCGTCCATTCCAAACAAAAACATGTTGCGCATCTGGAGCAGCCCAAGCTCCACGCTGTGGGCATTGCCGAATGCCGCCCCATATTTTACAAGAAACGAGCATACCATCCCCACGCCGTCTGCGAAGACATAGCCGTTTTTCTGGGAAGGGCGGTACGGAATGCTTCCGTTGCCGTCAGCTTCTTCCTTTTCCAGCCGGAACAAATATTCCGCCATCTTGTCTGCACCTGCTTTATATTTTTCCTCCCCGGTCGCCGCATACAAATCCACCAGCGACACTCCGGCAAGTGTATCATCTATATAAAAAATCGGCATTCCGGCATCAATCCAACGATGAAAATAGGATTTTACGGCGGATAACGCTTTTTCGTCTGGGGAGATTTTCTCATTAGTGAATGCTTTTTCACTCACCGGCACCCCCCCCATTTTCCATTCTGTCAGGCAATTCGCAATCATCGCCGTCGGCCAGAAAATCAGATCCTTCGGTGCCACATAACGACCGGCCGCTCTTTTTACCGCATCTTTTATCTTTTGTTTGCCGCTTTTTTCATGATAATGCAGCATTTCATAGATCGCTTCCTCTTCCATGCGCCGCAATATATCTGCCGTGACCATCTTTTCCATCCCTCCTGCCAATCTTCTTCTCTTATCAAAATTTATTCACACCTTCGACTCTTTTTCCGCATTTTATCCACAACCAGCCCCCATAAATAAGCAAATTCCCTGCATCGGCCGAATATTGCCACAAAAAGAGCATTATATACTACCGTTATAACCCCCACCATCAGGATAAACATCGGAATCGTCACCGATGTCATAATACTGTTTTTCAAAAATAACAACAGTATTACAGCAATGCCATTCACCGCAATATACTTCAAAGAGTCTTTAAAATAGGCTGCCACAGATTCGTCAAAACATACCTTATAAATAATAAACGGCCTGGTAATATTTGCTATGAGGCCGGACACAATCGTCCCGATATAAATGCCGACCAGCCCTACTTTCTGCACAAGCACAATAGAAACCACCAGATTCACCGCGCCCTGTATCAGAGGCAGATACTTGTCCTGCTGGAATACTCCGGCCGCCGTTTTGTAATTCGTCAGCACAATGCGTTCTCCCTTAAAATAATAATCGAACATAATGCAGCCGATTACCAGATCGGATAAGGCTCTTTCTTCCCCAACCCACAGGATAATCAAGGGCGTAAGCATGAGAAAGAAACCGATTGCCGAAAAACCATAAATCCAGCAGCCAAGGAAACGGTATACCTGGAACATCCAATATTGTTTTTCCTTTTTTTCCGTAGCAATCAGATTGCCGAAGCTGGACAATACGGAATTAAAAATAACATTGACAAAATTGGAAACGGAAGATATGACATGATTATAACTTCCCACAAAGTTTACCGTGGTCACATCGATAAAAGCAGCAATGATCATCGCATCCGTCTGGGATCTTGCCATATCTCCCACCCTATGGAGTACCAGCGCTTTCGTCTGCTTGACAATGCCCCCCACTTCTTCTTCGGAAAGCTTTTCCACTTCCTTCTCTTTCAGATAAGGATACAGTTTATCCAAATACAAACTGACAAAGACCTTCTGTATCAGTTCGATCGCCACAGCCGTAACCAAATACAGATAAAAATTGGGAAAGAAATAAAGTCCTGCGATTTGCAGAGATATGGTAATTGTTTTTGTGATCGTAATCACATTTGTTTCAATGTAGTTTTTCTGCTGAGCATTTGCCAGGCTATACTTATAAGCCACAAAATAACTGCTTACCGTATTAAATAATACAATAAAATAGCAAATAGTAATATCCCTCAAGGAAACGCTGCCCGGATCCTTGATCAGATATTTCAAAAAAGGCGCGATCGCCAGGCCGATCACGGCGATTGCCGCCGCGATTCCCCGGTAAGCCTTTTTATACAACTTCATATAAGATTTGACTTTTTCTACCTCGTTTCGAGCCACCGGTCCGTACAAGCTATAGTTAAATGCGGTGCTGATCCCGAGTTCTGCCAGAGACAGTACCGTAAGGATACTCGTATAATAGTCGCTGATTCCAAGCAGCGTATCCCCCAGGCGGTTGATAAATACCTGGCGGAGTGCCGCCCCAAGAAACAGGGTAATGACATTTCCCATCCACCCGAAGGCTATATTTTTTGCTGCATATCTTACTCTTCCCATAATTTTCCTGCGTCTTTCCCCGTCTTTCCGGTTTTAGTCTGCAAGACTTCCTCTTATTTTTTTCTATACTTTTGAAAAGCATACCCATACAATCTCATATATATTTCCGGCATGCAGCGGTACACAAGAACCTTGATCCGGTATCCTCTGTCCAACTCCCGAAAGGCACCTTTATGGCTTCCGTATTCCCTGACAACACGGAGACACTTTTCCGTGTATGCCCGCTTTTCCTTCCGTTCCCTGCCAGTCAGCCCGGCCAGCTTGCCGACCACCAGCATTGCCGACACGAGCAGGACGGCCTCTGCTTTGTCCGCAAGCCCCGGATCGGCCGATACCAGCACCGGCATGGCTTTCTCCCAACATGTAATCTGATCCATATAACTGTCCCGGAATCGATGCATCATAGCTCCTCCGCCGTTGATGCAATAGCCATATCCTTTATAACCGCTCCGTGCAAATTTCTTCCCCATCTTTGCCAGATCCAGCAAAAACAGCATATCCTCTCCGATCGCCAGCCCTTCAGCAAAGCGAATGCCGCCTATGGACTCTCTCCGGTAAATCTTGCTCCAGCATCTGGTATCACTTTTCAGAATTCCTTTTTCCATGAATTCCAATCCTGACAGTATCTCGGTTTGCCGCAAACAAATCTGCACTTCTTTCTCTGTCTGCGCCTGCATCGGTGTCTGCAGGCCGCGGTTTTGTTCCTTTTCGAAATCTGCCGGCCGAAACTCCTGAAAATCGCAGCCCGCCACATCACAGCCCGTTGTTTCCAGAAGCCCTGCCAGGTGTTCCACCATATCCGCCGCCAGCAGATCATCCGCATCCACAAAAGTGATATAGTCTCCTTCGCATATCTCCAGCCCCAGATTCCTTGCCGAAGATACTCCTCTGTTTTCCGTATGAACTGCCTTTACCCTTCCATCCTTCCGGGAAAACTCATCGCAGATTTCCGCGCTTCTATCCGTGGAACCGTCGTTTATCAACAGAATTTCCATAGTTTCCCATGTCTGTCCAAGAATGCTCTCCATGCACCGCTCTAAATCACGTTCTCCGTTATACACAGGTACAATGACGCTTACTGTCTTTCTGTTTCCTTTTTCCATAACTTTCTGATTTCTTCTCCTGCTTCTCCGGCCCTGGCGCAATAGCCCGGCATCATCCGTTCCAATCTCTTCCGAATCTCCTCTTCTCTGTCCATTATCCAGCCATAGGCGCCGATCAGCTGTCCTTCTTTCTCCAGTTCCTGCACCGGCAGAACATAATGTTCTTCTTCCCCGAACAGATCTCTGGCGATACCACGCGCCTTTACCGAATATCCTACCACCAGAGTAGGTACGCAGCTGGAATAAGCGGCGATCGTCGCATGTGTCCTGGCACCGATAAAAGCCCTGCACTTTGAAATCACATATTTCAACTTCCGGCAGGACATATCCGGAAACAGAACAACTCTTTCATTCTTCTCATATCCCTGGTAAAGCTCTTTCAGCGCCAGCCGGTCGTCATTATTCTTCCACATGACATGGGGAATCAACGCCACGCTGTTATCCGTATCCTTTAGGATATGATCTATCAATCTGCGATAATTCTCCACCGTAATCCCCTCTACCTTTTCGTGCCTTACGATCATCGGGCTGACATTGATACCTATCGTCCGGTCTGCCACAAAGCCCTCAGGCAGTTCCGTCTCCTCCGGTTGAAGGAAAAACGCCGGATCCGGAAAGTATTTCACATTCTCCACAATCCCTGCATCCCTTAAAGCTTTTTCCGTGATGGACTCCCTGGGCGTAATCAGCGCATAACGTTTCATATCTTCGACCATCTCCGGTTCTTTCAAAAGCTCCGGTTCGATCGAACATCCCCATAAAACCGTTTTTGCCCCCGCTTTGCAAAAAGTACGGTTGGCGAGAATCGCCTCCTTCTTTGAAATATCATAGCAATACATATCCCCGCCCACGGACACATACAACGGCTGTAGTTTTTTTCCGAGTACGCGGCGGAAACGATATCTCATAAAAGATTCCGGATCATGAAAAACAGCCCGCCATACATAATACCATACATGGGCAAAAAAATGTTCCGCAATTTTATTTTCCTGTAAAATATCACAAAGAGGGGCGAGGGAATAGAATCTGTCTTCTTCTTCACTGTTTGTGACAAGGAGCTTCGGTATTCCTTCTGTCATACGGCAGGTACCGTTTACGATTGCTTCGCAGCCATGATTCCCGCTCCCTCCATGCAGATACATCACTAATTGTCTCTTCCTGTCCATTTTCATTCCTTTCGCTTTTACCGTGCCCGATCGTAAGTATTCATAATAAACCGCAAGATGGACAAACGAAGTCTGCCGGGATGTTTCATTCCCGCATACAGAAGTTTATTCGCCCTGTTTCCGATCCGAACCGGCGTCCTGTCTATTCTTTCCCGCACTTCCGGCTTTGAAAAAATATCTCTTATTTTCCCTATATAATTTTTATCCGGGTTCCTCAATTCGTTCTTCATAACGAGAATCATCATATAAACATATTCCCTTAACAATTTTTCCTCTCCACCGGCCATCCCTTTATCCCCGGCCGCCCGGAGGGCACATGCATACCACCGCTCCACGCTCTCTTCCATACGCGGGTCATAACTATGGACGATGGAATCCTCCACATACCGATAATGGTAAAACAAAGCCTGTTCCATCACCACGATTCTGCTGCAGTTCAATAATGCCGGAAACATCAGATTAAAATCGTCCCCCATGCGGATTTTTGTGTCATAGTATTTCTCATTTCCGTCAAAGATGGATTTTTCGCAAAGTTTCATACAGCGGGACATCGGTATTTTTCTGTTCTCGCTGCCAGCCAGCCCGGCTTTTACCTCCCGTTCCAGCCGTTCTCCCTCATAAATCCCCGGGGCAAGCCCCTGAACCACGGGAACTGTTTCCTTCTGCTTTTCCAGCACATAATTACAGCAGACGATCTCTCCTTTCTGTCCCCGAAGATGTTCGGCCATCTCTTTCAGCATTTCTTTGCTGACATAATCATCGCTGTCGATAAAGACATAATATGTTCCTTCCCCCTCTTCCAGCCCTCTTAGCACCGCCGCCGTGGAACCCGCATTTTTCTGATGAATCACCCGGACTCTTTTATCCTGCTTTGCGTATCTGTCGCAAATCTCTCCGCTGCCGTCGGTAGATCCGTCGTCCACCAGCACTACATCCAGATCGGAATATGTCTGCCCCAAAATGCTGTCAATACACTGGCAAAGGTATTTTTCCTTATTATAAACAGGTACAATAACGCTGATTTTATATCCTTCTTTTCTCATAAGCCGCCCTCCGGCGTCCAATAGCTGCAAAGCAGACCATAAACCTTTTGATTTACCCTGCGATAATCATAATCTTTGGAATTTTTATACGCATTGCGGGAATACGTATCATAGCAAGCATTGATACGTTTCACCGCTTCCAGAATACTTTCCGCTGTTCCGTCCGTCTCCTCCGAATCCTGGCCAAAACGAAGCACCTGGCCGATCCCTCCCACATTCGTGCTGACCACCGGAAGCCCGTAGCTGATCGCTTCCAGAATCGTCATGGGAATTCCTTCAAAAGCGGAATTCATTACGAGGATATCCGCCTTTTTCATATACTCTTTTACCTCTTTTGGCGTTACCGCCCCCGCAAAATGAATATTTCTCCCTTCATATTGGATCAGGTTATGATGCTCTTCCCCGTCTCCCACAATCGTCAGGTTCAGTTCCCCGAAACTTTCCTCTCCGCCAAGTACGGCCTGGATGATTGGCTCCACCCGCTTGTCTTTGGACAGACGGCCTACAAAAAGGATCTCTCTTACCTTGCCGCCCTCTAACACATGCCTTTCTTCCGGCAGTTCCGGGCATATTACGGAATTGCCCGCCTGCACCAGATTGGAATTATAAGGTGCGTAATCCCTCAGGCTGTCCTTATCCAGCAGAAAAATCATATCCGCATTTTTTAATATCCACTTCAAATAAGCCACAAACCCTTTTTTGACCAGCAGATTCTTCTGAAAAAAGCGAAACCCCCGCTCCATATTGAAATAACTGCCGTGGGAAAAAATAACGCAGGCTGCTTTCGGGCAGAAAAGTTTTATCACTCCATAAGCTTCCGGCGCATGGAAATAATTGCAGTCCTTTTTCGTAATGCCCAGCATTTTCCCATATTTTAAAAGCCCCTTCGCATACATCATCCGAAGGGAACGGGTGGTATTCCCAAGATCCCTCTCCGCAGCCGCTACCGGTAGGAAATCAATCTGCCTCCCATAAAGGCTGATTTTTTTCCTTTTTCCCACTTCCTCCGGACAGACCGTCACTCCCACAAGCGTAACAGCGTCCGTGCGCTCCGGATGATCCTCGCAAATATAGCGGAGGAAATTGCCGATGCTTGTCACCTGCCCGCCAATAGGAAAATCTATAAAATTAGAGTTATCATATATAAATAATCTACCCATTCATCAGTTCCTTCCAATACAGATCCGTTCTGCTTTCCCAGGAAAAACGCCCGATATTTCCATAACCTTTTTCGATCAGCTCTTTCCTGAACTCTTCCTGTTCCGTAACCTTAAGCAGCGCAAGAACCACCCCTTCCAGATCATCGGGATCCACCAGAACTCCGGCATCGGCCACCACTTCCGGCAGGGAAGCCCGGTCGGAGCAGACGACGGGAACTCCCAGCTGCATCGCCTCCAGGGGCGGAAAGCCGAACCCCTCCATATAAGATAAAAACAAATACGCCTTTGCTCCCGAAATAACCCTGCACATCTCATCAAATGCCTGGAAAAATTTATCACATTTTACATGGGAGGCCGCTTCCGCATCCATTTCTTTATAAAAAGAAGTATCCTCTATCCCGATGACTCTAAGATCCAGCGGCCTGTCCGCCTTCCTGCGGTACGCTTCATAAGCCCTTAACACGCCTCTGGCATTTTTATGCGGAAGCCCTGAGGTCATTGCCACAATATACTCTTGCTTTTCTTTCTTTGGAGCGCCTCCCGGCACATAGCCTTTATCCTGTTCCGGCTCAAAGGAGACATCGTTCATCCCGTTATGGATTACCTTTATTTTCTTTCCACAGCCCGGAACCTTGTCCATAATATCCTCTTTGGAATATTCCGAAATAGTAATAATGCTATCCGCTTTTCTCATAGACACTTTCAAACGGTACATAATATAAGCATTTTCCATCTTATGAAAAAAACCGGGATAATGCTTATCATAATAAAAGGGAATTAAATCGTGGATAATGACCGTATCTTTGATCTTCCGTCCTCCCTTGCACCTCCCAAGGCTTCCTTTCCTTCCAATCGGCCGGTATCCGCGGGGAAACAATACGCGGTCCGCCTGGTATCTTTTTGCATATTTTTTCACCAGAAAAAGTTCCCAAAGGACGCAGTATATCTTATTCAGCGGATTCCCCTTCATTTCCACGAAAGTCACGCCAGGCACGTCAAACTCCGGCCGGTTATGAGCGTTTCCAAATACGATCACCGTATGGGAGGCCTTGCCGTCTTTCCTTTTTGCAGAGGGTTTTTCCTCCTCCAGCGCCAATGCTCTCTCCCCCAGATGTTCCGTCACGCTTTTCGCCAGATTATAAATGCCTATGCTCTTTCCCGCACCTTTCACGAGTTTAAAACAGTCGATCACAAGATTCATTATTTCGCTCCTCTTCCAAACAATACCACGCCTACTGTCTGGAACAGAATCTTAATGTCCAGACGCAGAGACCAGTTGTCGATGTACTCCAGGTCGTATTTTACCACATCATCAAAGTCCTCAATATTGCTTCGCCCGCTCACCTGCCACATTCCCGTCAGCCCTGGCGTCATACTGATCCTTCTGCGGTAATACTGATTATATTTTTCAAACTCATCCGCCGTAGGCGGCCTTGTTCCCACCAGACTCATATCCCCTTTAAACACGTTATAAAATTGCGGCAGCTCGTCGATGCTCGTCTTCCTCAAAAACGCTCCTACCTTTGTAATCCTGGGGTCATTTTCGATCTTGAACATCAGGCCCTGCATCTCGTTCTTTGCTTCCAGTTCCTTTTTTCTCTCCTCCGCATCAATATACATAGAACGGAATTTATAAATTTTAAACCGCCTTCCGTTCCTCCCTATCCTGATCTGGGAAAAAAATACCGGCCCCTTGGAATCCAGTTTAACAGCAATCGCCACAAAAGGAAGGAACAGGAGAGTAATAAACATCCCTACCAGCCCTCCTGCAATATCCATGACTCTTTTGATCATCATCCTCTTATAGCTGCTTTGGAATCTGGTATACGTAATCACCGTATAATTGCCGAAGCTTTCCACTTTGCTGCGGTTAGAATCCCCTCCCGGCAGTTCCAAGCTGTAATGGCAGTCCACTCCCATTTCTTCAAAGCCGCGGATAATATTTTCCATGCTGCTCTGGGAGATCCCTGGAAGATTTAAAAATGCCTCATCCAATGCCATCTGGGTAGCCACTTCGATCAAATCCTCTTTCCCTGCCACGACCGGAATATTTCTGATCTTTTTCCCTTCCATATTATAGTCCACACAGGCCAGGGCGACGATCTGATAAAAAATATCCAGATCCTTCTCCAGCCGGTCCAGCGTCTCGTCAATCAGATTGCTCTGTGTCACTACCAATACCTTAACCACATTCTGTCCTGAGGAGTAATAGGTATGCATCGCCTTTTTTATGATCATATGAATCAGGAAAGACAGCAGTATATTCAGGATAAGAAAATACATCAACACCAGCCTGGAAAATACGTCCGCCCACTTCATCATTGTCATCAGCAGATTCACCACCAGAAGCATAATCGCATTATACTGAAGAACAGCCATCCCTTCTTTCCACATGCTTCTTCTAAGAAAATTCCTATTCCAGTCAAAAAAGAAACTGTACATCGTACAAAAAAGCATCAGGCACAGACATACGAGAAAATGTACGCTTTTATCGCCCATATCCCGGAAATTTCCGAAACGGATATAGGTAGCTATAATAAATGCCGCCAGAATACTGACTAAATCTGCAAACCATAAGCCATATACTTCTATAATCTTGTTCTTCTGTTTCATAACTCTTCCCGCTCCGTCATTTCTCCGCTTTTAAAAAAAACATGGGTATCGACCATATATATCTTTCTTTATCACCACCGGAATACCCCCCTGGCATACCGACGGCATACATTCCTGTCAAAAACAGCAGATAATTCCTCCCGATATATACGGAAACAAGATGCGCCTCGACTACCGTATAAACGGAAAGCACTGCCAGCATAACAAGTCCCATGCCGTCCCTGTTTTTATAAAACCGCCAGATCAGCCATATGTTGGAAGCCACAAACACAATCCCTGGCACGATACCATACCAATAAAATACCCTGACCAATCCCATATCAAAATAATGGTCATTCATAGATTGGGAAAATAGCGACCAAGTAGCAGCTGTCCCATGGCAAAGAGCCGATCCGAAATACAGATCCCGGATCCGTCCGTTTAAATGAAGCTCCACCTCGGCAATCAAGGGATTTCGAAACTGGTAAATAACATAATCCGGCTTGGCAAATTCTTTGTCCGCTGCCAATACCGAAAAGCCTACACAGAACAGAAAGACCAAAGCCCCTGCCAGATAAATCCATTTTTTTCCTTCCAGCCCTTTCCAGTAATGTATCACGCCGCTGCCCAAAATCCCGCACAAAGTAATCAGCATCCCTGTATTCGAATCCGTCAAAAGATACAACGCATAATTCATGGCAAATAATATAACATAAGCATACCACTTCATTTTCTCATTATACAGATAAAGCCCCAACAATACCAGCATCATAAACATACAATGAAGCGCATTGGGGTGCCCCAGCCCGAAACAATATCTGACCTGTGTATATCCTCTCCCGAAATCAGCCTCCAAAGCCAGACCGCCATAAATACCGGAAATCGATAAAACCACAAGCAGAAGGCAGCCAAACGCCGTTGTATAAAAAACATATTTCAACAGTTTTTTCACATCCGTTCCTTTACACGCGGCAATAAATGCAACAATGCGCAGTATTTCATTCCGGCCTGTGGCTTTATAGGATACTATCCCCAGAATACCAAACAGCATCAGAACAGCCCATTCCTTTATGGAATATTTGGTACACAGTATCTTCCCGGCCGCCAGAAGAAACGTAACACGGAATAACTGACCCTCGATAGGATTGATATAGTTGCTTTTATCCACAATCACAAGGATGATTTCCAGCGTAACGCTCAAATACAGCAGCCAGATACCGATTCTGTCAATATGAAACTTTCTCTTTTCCGTTCCTTTTTCCACGCTCATCTCCCCTGCAACTCCTGCCATACCTCTCTTGGTATGGCAACTACGCTGTTCTTGTTATAATACAGTCTTGTCACCATGTTCGTCCACTCATCGGGGTTTTCCGTCAAAGGCATATGCATTAGCGGCCCCTGGTCGTCATTAATCATCGGAAGAACCACATCTTTTACATCATCGTCCAAAAGCACCGAATTTTGCAGTTCCATCTGCGCTTTAAAATCTGCCGCCTGGCCGCTCGTGATATATTCCAGCGAACAATAAGCCAGTGTGGACTTCAAATCCCCTTTACAAATATAAAGATATACTATGGCCAAAAGCGCAGCACCCAACAGCAGTCTCCTTCCTGCGGGACTCGAATTCCCGCCCCGGCATGCCAACCGGTTCCTGAGCGCCCCCGCTATATATATCATATTGCCAAACGCCATAAACAAAAATATATAATAATTCATATTATACACGCCGCCAGACACTTCTACACCGGCATATATCTCTGGGGCAAACATAGAACAGTACACGCAATAGGATAATATTGCGAAAAGCCAGGGATGAGGATATCCCCATTTTTCTCTGTTTTCTTCCGGCATATGCCAGAGTACAACCGCTGCGGCCGCAAAAAGCAGCAGAAGGAGGGGATGTTTCTGTGTATATTCCCATGCCTGAACCGCCCCTCTTACAAAACAAGATACCACGGTCTCCACGGCCAGCGAAATATCCATGCCAAAATCCGCGCCTCCCCGCACTTTATTGCCAGGGGCCTTCATACTGACCACCAGTCCGGCCATCTCTAATAACAGCGGAAAAATGCATAGCAAAACCCGGCCTCGCTTTCTCTTCTCCTTCCACCGGCAGAATGCCAGCAGCAGAATAACACCTGGTGCCAACAGCGCCGCCTGGTAATTACCGCCGCCCAGCAATGCCAGGCAGACGGACAGCCCCACATAGCTCCCAACCCCCAGTCCTTTTTTCATATCTACAAAACGAAAATAAAAATATATGCCCAGCAATGCAATGGCATAAGGAACGATATAGTGGGCGGTTCCATTATACCAGAAAACAGCCGATTTCGGTTTCGGCACAAATTGGATGCCCGCCATAGCGAACAATACGTACAATATTACAAAGGATATGTTCGAAAACCCTGCTTTTTTCACCAGCAAATAGCGGCATAAAATCCATGTTGATCCCATCCACAGCGCCAGCATAAGGAATGGAACAATGATATACCCTCCTTCCGGCAAAAAAACTTCGGGTTGAAGGGAAAAAAGAAAAACTGACAACCATGTTCCCTGCCATCCATAGTAATAATCCCGTACTGTTCTTCCCGCCGCCTTTGCCACCTCTGCTATGGAATGTGTCTGCACCCATGCTTCACGCGTCAGCCTTCCGTAGCCAAAGTCATCGCCGGTAGCATGATTGACCGGCGCAAGCCATAATAAAGGAAGCAGACTCAATATAAACAAGATAACCAGAAGAAACCGGATATTCTTTTCATTGAACAGATGAGTTATTTTCCACCGAATAGCGCTTAGCAACTTCTCTCTCTTTATTTTCCGGTATTCCTCACTGCGGATTCCATAACTTTCCGCCTCCTGTCCGCTCTTTTTGGCATCTGCCAGTATAACAGCCAGTTTTCTCCGATACTCCTCCTTCTTCTCCAACTGATATTTCCTGCATATATAACCATATTCAAAAGCATTCAATTCTTTATTATCACGGCATGTTTCGGTCAGCTGCCCCGCATCGATTCCTATTGAAATCAACGGTTTTTCCGTATATATAAACCGAGGGTTCCCCTTTAGAATATGCATATAGTATTCCATATCCACGAGCCAGGTCAGTTTTTCGTCATAAACAATTTCTTCTGTCCGCAGCGCGCTCCTTCGCACTATTACCGCACTTGGCGCTCCTATGGTATTTCCGAGAAATAGATTCCGGTAGTCCTCCCTGATCAAAGCAGCATCATCGGCGGATATGGAGCGGTCATAGCTTCTCTCCGCCTCTTCCTGACGGCTTCCTGAAAACGCAAGATCCGCTTCAGGATGTTGTTCCAGCATGTCCACAAAAACTCCCAAACTGTTTTCATCCGTAAACCAGTCGTCGTGATGCATGATCTTCACATACTCGCCGCCGCTTTTTCCAACCGCTTCATTCCAGTTGGCCGCTGCACCAAGGGGAACCGGATTTTTATAATATTTTACATAATCTTTTTCTTCCGCCAGCTTCCCTATTCCGTCCCCGGTGGAATCGTCCGTAATAATGACTTCATAATCCTGAAATATCTGTTTTTCCACCGACGCCAGCAATCTTCTTACCGACTGCTCATTATTATAGGCCGGAATACAGATGGATACCTTTACCATAACAGTGTAACACTCCTTTTTATCTATCCCCGGATTCTCAATCGGTTCCTCACCTTATCCGTCCAGTACAAAATCCTATCCTTTTTCTTTCTGATTCCGATCTCTCTTTCCGTGTAATTGTTACCCCCGGTTTCCAGGCCTCCCATTTCTTTATATGCCTCCCATTCCCGCCGGCATTGCTCCGCATCTAAAAGTTTGCCGTCCCTGTCCTGATACAAAAAGCCCTCATAAATATTCTGCCCAGAAGCCCAGTAGCCATCCGATACATTATGCCTGGCCCAGTATTTCGGAGCAATCACCATTTCCACCGTCTCGCTGGTGAAAGCCGGAAAAAAGGCAAAGGAAGAATTGGAGAGAATCAAATACCTGGCGTTTTTCAGCGTTACATAATCTTTTGCCAGGTCACCATGGCTCACCTCGATCCCGGGCAGCATGCGCTGTGCCGCCTTTTCATCGTCTGTGACGATCTTGAATTCCATATCCGGCCGAATATTCCGCATATTTCTCATAGCATCCAGCCAATATTTCCTGCGCAGGAAGAGCGCATGGTCATCCGCATATTCTCCGCCCCGTACATTGATTACACAGAGGTTGTCCCTTGTATATTCATAACTGTCGTATTCCTTTTTTACTTTCAGCCATTCCCTGATTTCCCTCTTATGGGAGAGAAAATATTGTTCCGCCTGCAAATTTCCGTAAATCAACGTGTCATCTTCTATTTTATAAATTCCCTCATCCGCATCCGCCACATAGCATCCATGGGTCATATCGTGAACGCTGTTTTTCCGGAATATCCTGCTTTCCTTTTCCTGATAGATCCGGTACTTTTCTTTATCCCTTATCGGCGTGCCAAGTTCCATATCCATAAAATACATACCCTTCCGGCTATGGATATTTACCGCCAGCCACTCCTGGCCCACCGTGCCGAATTCATATCCCAGATCCATAGCGATGCACCTCGCCGATACATAACAGAATAACTGGTTTCCCAAACCCTGCCCTTTTATAAATTCCGTTCCGATCATATGATTCCTTTTCCTATACACTATCGTCTGCAGCAGTTTCTATTTCCAAAATTCATACCACTTTGGCTTCCGATAGAGCAAATATTGGTATTTGTCAATGTTCTCCCTCAAATATGCCGGAAAAGTCTCGTCGATTTTTACCTGTACCATCTGAGCATCCCTGCCGAAAATGTCCTGGTGATTCTTAATATTCTTTCTTACTTTTGACAGCGTGGAGCGATTGTTATATTCCTGATGTGCCGCGCTCTTTATCTTATATTTCACCCTGTCTTCCACCGACTGGTTCCTGCCGCCTCCCATATAGCTGAAATGCCATCCGCCGTCCGGCACCCGCACTCCGACCTCTTTCTGCTCTTTATTCCTCAGTTCTTCCGTCGTATACTTGTCCAACATGCTGTAACGGCATATCTTCGTTCCCAGCCACATAGGCTTCTCCACTCCTTCAAACTCTCCCGTTACCGAAAGCAGCCTCCCGGACACCTCCTCCATATCGAGATAGCAGTAAAAAAGCCGCTGGGCCAGCATATAAATCTTTCCCTCTTCCACTTCCGGCAGCAACTTTTTCAGCGTCTCCGGGTTGGGAATCTCATCCACATCGCTGAAAATCACGATATCGTCCGGTCTGCATCCTTTCAGCCCTCTTGCCACCGCGCATTTCTGATGATGGTCCCGCATAAAAGCGTTGCAGTCCATCGGCGTATCGTCCACTACATTATGAATAATCTTATGTTCAAATTCCTGAAACATCTCCTTATTTTCTTCATAATAAAGTGGTTTAGCGTCTCCCGAAAATGTAACTGTGGATTCGCTGATCACAAATTTATCCACCACATCATTTAAAATATGCATCCTCAAAAGCAAGATGTCTAACTCGTTAAAAAACTGAAAGCTATCGTAAACCATCCCTGCTCCTCTCCTGTCAATAAAACTTAGGGTATTCTTTATTGGTTCCCGCCCATTTATGGAATACAAAAGGGCGTATTCCCTCCACTTCCGGTATCATGGATTCATGTCCGAAATATTTCGCCACCTCCAGCGGCGCATATCTCATTCCCTCCGCTTCGAACAAATGCCTGTTCTTGCAGCAGATAAATCCGTCTTCATTAAAAAACCCGTGATCCGCTTCAAAAGGAATTCCCGCCTTTGTCGGAAACTCCAGCAGCCGTTTGCTCCTTATAGATACGCTGTTTCCCACCCTGCAGATATTCCCGCCCGCATCCCGATAAGAAAAATCATCCTTCGGCAGCGGAAACGGCGAACCGATATAATCATAATCCAGAAATTCATCCCTCCACATATCCGGGTTCACCACAAAGCCATCATAATGCACCAGCAGCATATAGTCCGTATGGATATATTCGTGGATTTTATAGATCATATTGTAATTAAAAGCATCTATATTTTTCAGCTTGCCGATATGCCGGTACTGGATTCCTTTCGGCAGAAAAAGCGGCTTTCTATGGGTAATGATCAGCACTTCCCCAAAATCGATATCCTTCATGCTATATTCCAAAGCCTTTACCGATGCTCTTACCCTGACGCTGTCCATAGCTGCCAATGTAACATTCGGAAGCTGTAATTTTCCGTTTTTATATTCGCTCATAAAAGGTAAATCCTCTCCTCATCCGTTTCCTATTTTTTGCTTCGCAGCGGAATCACATACCGGTCATAAATTTTCACTACGCGGTAATATGCTCCTGGCAGCAGCAGCGCCAGTTTCATCCGCGCCCTGTCCCCCATCGCCACATAGTCCTTGTGATATATCCCGCGGATTTTCTCCCTGTCCGCCCGCAGCAGCCCGACAATTTGATCCGCAAATATCCTGGTTTTCTTATTTTCCATAAAATCAATATAATAAAATAACAGACGCCGGTAAAAATGATAGGCCGCTTTATCCGACAGATCCGGCATTCCGGCCTCCCTGAAATAAGCGATCTGCTCCTGCCAGAAGGGAATTTCATCCTTAAGCCTCCGCTCCCCGGCTTTTTCATTCATAATGCTTCCTTCCCGGTCCAGCACATAATTATAATACGCTTCGTCCAAATATACGAGCCGTTCCATCCGGCAAAAGGCTCTTGTGGTAAACATAATATCTTCCGAGTTTTTCCCCACCGGAAAACGCATGCCCTCCACCAAATCCCTCGCAAACAATTTGCTCCACACAGAATTGTAAATCAAATACCGTTCGTCACCGCATACATATATTTCCAGCGCTTCATCTCTTGATAAGGATACACTATTTCCTGCCGAGCCGTCAATAATGCCTGATTTCGTTATCTGCTTATAACGGCAGACCGCGGCCTGGGCTTTTTCTTTTTCGCAGGCGAAGTACATAGCCCGGTACATATCCGGCTCGATCCAGTCGTCCCCGTCCACAAAACCGATATATTCCCCCGTTGCAGCATCCATTCCCGCATTTCTCGCATCGGACAAACCGCCGTTCTTTTTATGGATCACCTTGATTCGACGGTCTTTTTCCGCATAGGAATCGCATATACTGCCGGACTGGTCCTTCGATCCGTCGTCCACCAGAATAATCTCCAGGTTCCTATATGTCTGCGCCAGAATGGAATCCACACAGCGGGGCAAATATTCTTCTATATTATAGACTGCTACAATTACTGAAACTAATTTTTCCATTTGAACCAATTCTCACCATATCCTCCGTATAAATATCGCGGCACTCCCGAGTGTTGATCCATTTGACCGGAGCAACCACGCATTTGTCGGGGGATGCATCCAACCATGCCCCCCACCAGCTAAAACTGCTGTTGGCAATAATATGGGCCTTGCAACGGCTCATCAACATAAGATCAATATAGCCCGTCTCTTCATCCGTTCCTTTGATCACCGTAAATCTTTTCCCCGTCTCACGTTCCCTTACCTCACACCATTTTTCCGCCCAGAAAGTATCGTTGGTAAAAACAAAAAAACTGGGGTTCTCATATTTTTTTATCATATACCGGATCGCCTGGTTATAATAGGCGTCGGTGCAGATCCCCCCGTACACGTCCGCAGCATCCAGGTAATCCCCCCGCCGGATATGTATGCTGACAGACAGGCTTTCCCCGATCTGCCTCTCATAAGTTTCTATCCCGCCCCGTATTTCCTCAGGAACCACAACATTCCGAAAACGGTACGCTTCCCTCACTTCATATTCAATGTCTTTAAAATACCGTTCGCTCTGAAAGCATCCGCATAAATAAGCATGTTCTTTTTCCAGCACCGTTTCGTCATAGTCCGCAGAAGCTTCGTGATATTCCCCGCTCTTCCTTCCGAATATCTTGCGGCGCACGCGGCTCAAAAAGTCCATGGATGCATCTGTGAGTTCAACCAATTCTTCCCGGGACGCTTTCGGATAATCGATGCCGAACACCGAAAGCATAATAGGCCGTGCATTGTCTAGCTCATATTCCGTCACATCGTCAAATTTTACCTCTTTTCCCAGCGAAACCAGCTTCAGATAGAGCGCGTATTGAAACATCTGATTGCCGATCCCCCCTGACATTCGTATAATATTCATTTTACAGCAACCCCCATTCCTGGAACATCAAAATAAACCAGATCTGAATCCGCCAAATCCCCCTCTCCGTAAAGTCCTCCCAAATCTTCCATACCACGTCCGGATCCAGCATCCCCTGCCGTTTCAACGTATCCCTGTCAATCAAATCTTCCGCCCATTCCCTCAGCCCGGGCTTCAACAGCCATTTGTCGATCGGAATGCTGAATCCCTTCTTCGGCCGCTCCATCATCTCCTTCGGCACATACTTATAAAGCACGTCGCGCAATACTTGTTTCCCAATCTTACCCTCCCTCTTATAGCCGATCGGAAGAGACCAGGCAAACTCCACCACGTCCTTATCCAGCATTGGCACCCGGGTTTCCAGGGAAACCGCCATAGCCGCCCTGTCGACTTTGACGAGGATATCGTCCGGGTGATACATCAGCATATCCATCAGCATGATATTATGATTTGTTTCCTTCAGATATCCCTCCTGGAATTCATTGTATTTATAAGGACAGAACACATTGTTTTTACTGATCTGCCTCGTCAGAGGATCCGTTTCATAAGATATTTCATAGAGCCTCCCCGGCCCTTTCGCCCCCAGCAGAGTTCCTTTCGTCCGATAAATGGGATTTTTCACCAAAGGGCTGCGCAACACCAAACTGCTGCAAGGTTTTCGTATCCAGTAAGGAACGCCTTTCATTTTGTTCCAGATGCGGTCTACCGACTCATAGGAAGTATAGCCGCAAAACAGCTCGTCCCCGCCGTCCCCGGAAAGGGACACCGTCACATGCTCCCTCGTCATCTTGCTTACAAGATAGGTGGGAATCTGGGAAGAATCCGCAAAGGGCTCCCCGAACATATAACCAAGACCCGGAATCACTGCTATTGCATCTTCCTCCGTAATATACAGCTCCGTATGTTCCGTCCCAAGATGTCTTGCTATTTCCTTTGCCGCTTCCGCTTCGTTATATCCCTTCTCGGTCATACCGATCGTAAAGCTTTTCACCTTTCCGCTGTTTAAAGACTGCATAAGTGCTACAATGGTGCTGCTGTCGATCCCCGCCGATAGAAATGCTCCTACCGGAACATCCGCTATCATCTGTTCCCTGATGGATTCCTTTAACAACCGTTCCAGTTCTTCCGCCGCCTCTGCCCGGCTCCCCTGGAACAGGTTCTCCTGCCCTTTCTTTGCCGCTTCCCTCATGGACCAATAAGCTGTAACCGATATGTCTTTTTTCTCATAAGGACATTTGATCCGAAGCACCGTTCCCGGCTCCAGCTTATAAATATCCCTGTAAATAGAATAAGGAGCAGGAATATAGCCATGGGTAAAATAAATATCCAGCACATCCGTATTGACCGCATTTTCAAAACCGTCCAGCACAGTAATGGAGCCGATTTCTGAAGCGAACACAAAAGCTTCCTTGCTGAAACCATAATAGAGCGGTTTTTCTCCCACTCTATCACGCAGAAGAAACAGCTCCCGCTCTTTCTTATCGTATAATGCAATGGCAAACATACCCTTACACATGGAAATGGCTTCTTCCACCCCGTAGGCTTCTATGGCTTCCAACAGCACCTCCGTATCCGAACTTCCCCGAAACGCCGCCACTTTTTTCTCTTCGATTAGTTTAGCGGCTATTTTTTTATAATTGTAAATTTCTCCGTTATAAGCAATGGCATACCTGCCGCTATGGGATTCCATAGGCTGTGCGCCGTTTGCAGATAAATCCACAATAGAAAGCCGCCTGTGACCCAGAGCCACACGGCCTCCCTCTAACGACAGAATTCCTTCCGCATCCGGCCCCCTGTGGGCCATCCTCCGGTTCATTTTCCTGATATTTTCTTCCCAATCGCCCTTCAGATTACAAAATCCCGCAATTCCGCACATTCTGTCCTCCTTATCCCTTGCCGCGTTAAGCCTTGCGCCCTTCTCTTATTCCGGCTCTTCCACCGGCGCATCGGCAAAGTCCTTTTCCTCAATTCGCCTGGCAATCGTCTGTTTCGCCTCCGCCAGCTCTTCCTGCCATTGCAAATAAGCCGCATCCCAGCTTTCGCATCCTTTTTCTCCCCGCCTGTCCGCAATTCCATAATAATCTACGATATATTTGCTTAAAAACGCCGTACACTTCTGCGCCCCCACCGCATTCACATGGCCGCCGTAATCGCTGAAATCCGCAGAAAAGTCCAGGCCGATTTCTTCATAATAATCATTCATATTTAAAAATTCATATCCGCGTTCTTCCACAATATCGCCAATATAATTGTACATCTTCTGCTTTTCTTCCTCCATTACCGTAGGGGAAAGAATAAACAAAGCCTGTAACTCGTTTTCTTCCAGATAATCCAGCAGCCGTCTCAGGCATTCTTCCTGAAATTCCGGCATGGGAAGCCTTTCGGTAATGCCGGAGGTATCCACTGCCTCGCAGGGACCCACTTCGTCCGTCATAACATACCCTTTCTGGTCATCCGCTTTCTCATACCGGAAACATGCGATCTGCTCCGGCAGCACCATGGTTTTCCAGTTGGAATGATATTTAAAAATATCAAAATAATACGTATGCCTTTCGGAAACATCCTCCACCATATCGTTGATAACCTTGATCCGGTTCCAGGAATATTTCATATTATCCGTCACGCCTCTGGTATATGCCATATTATTTGTCAAATCCATCTCCCTTGCGGTATACATCCTCATCTCAAAGATATAAAGGGAGGGCGATTGTGTCTTTCTCACCTCTTCCAGCAGCCCTACCGCAGCTACCGGCCTCTGCAGATTCGTAGAAATAGGATATGCCCGGAAACCATATTCCCCCCACATCATCGGAGCGGCATAGTAAGGATAAACCGGGCTGGAACCTACCATGGCCACATCGATCGTATTGTCTTTTTCGGCATAAAATCCGGTAAATCTGTCCTTAACGTCCCCGTTCGTCCTTATGATATATGTCACTGTCATAAGAAGATATAAAAACACTGCTATGAAAATAATCGATTGTATTGCCTGTTTACGTGTCATTATCTGTTACGCCCCTTGCACCTCGCCGGAAAGAGTTTATCTTCCCATCCAATTATAAAAATAGTCTTCCCACATTTTATTAATACGATCAGGATTCAGTTTTTCCTGGATTTTTGCAGCGTTTCCCCCCACTTTTTTTGCAAGATCAGAATCATCCATCAATTTTTGCAGGATATCTTGCAATTTTTTCCAATTTCCAGGTTCGATTAAATACCCGTTCACTCCGTCTTCGATCAGTTCCGCCGGGCCGCCGCAAGGGCAATCTGTGGAAATCGAAGGTATCCCCAGAGCCATAGCCTCTATGAGAGTATTGGGCATTCCCTCCGAATAAGACGATAATACAAAAAAGGAAGCTCTATAAATCGCAGATGCCACATCGGCCACGCTTCCCGGCAAAAATATCCTCTCTTTCAATCCCAGCTCTTCCGCCAGCCGAAGCAGCGACGGACGCAGCTCTCCTTCGCCGTATATAATAAGGCTGTAATCCGGGTATTCTTCCGCCAGCCCGGCAAACGCCCGAATGATCATTTCATGGTTTTTATTGGCGTCCACCCGGCCCACCGCCACGATCTGTTTTTCCCTTTCTCCGTCGTATATCTCCCGGATAAACGCCGGATTCAAAGGATTTTTCAGGCAGACCGCCTTCTTTTTCACTGCCTTCGGAAAAAATTCCGCGCTGTTTGCTACCGGAAACACGATGCCGGCCGCAAATCGGAACAGAAAGCCGGCCGCTGTTTTCAACAGCGGAGAATAGTATTCTTCCGCCGGTTCCCCCCGCACGGACACTACTACCGGAATATCCAACAGGCGGGATGTCATGATCGCCATCATATTATTCTTTCCGATAAAAGAAAGGATCAAATCCGGCCTTTCCTTTTTCCATATCCCCCGCAGCTTGGCAAAGCGCCGGAAAAAATTGGAGATCCTCCCATTTCCCATTTCCTCCTGCGTAATTTCCGAAAAAATCCGACGGATGCCATCGCTTATTTTATACTCATTTTCCGTTTTATACTGGGTAACGATAGTCACCGCATATCCCCGGGAATAAAAGTACTCGGCAAGGTTGACAAGCACCCGTTCCGAACCGCCTTTATTCAAGGAACTGATGAACATCGCAATATGTTTCTTTTTCATATGAACCATCCCATCCCTTTTGCGCGCATTTCTGTGAAACGCTCATAAGCGGCCTACAAATATTGCTGATACCACTGTTCAAAGATAAAAAACGACCATGAAAGTTTGGAATAATTCGCCCCGGTTGCCGGGCCGCCGTCTCCGGTTCTTATATAATCCCTTATCATCCCCGACACATATTCCGCGTCGAAAATCCCCTGTCTTTCCAGATATCCCTTTTCACTGTAATCTAACAGTTGTTCTTTCAGCGGCCCCCGCAGCCATTTGTCCAATGGTACGCCAAAACCTACCTTCGGCCTGTCCAGCAGTTCTTTTGGAATATAATCATAGGCGATATCTTTTAAAATATGTTTCTTATCCCCCTTATGGAACTTAAAACTATGGGGGATACGGAACGAATATTCCATCACATCCTTATCCAGAATGGGGCAACGAGCCTCTAAAGAATATTTCATGGAAGCCCTGTCCACTTTGCAAAGAATATCCCCGGGCAGATAAGTATCCATATCCAGCAGCATCCGGCGAATCTGCCATCTGTCCTCCCCATAGTCGCTTTCCGTTTCGTAATGGCAAGGCATTGTATGCCTTTGCATTCCATCTCCGCCGTTGCGAACCATCTTCTGCGCCCTGACGATATAATTGCTGGCTCCGAACTGGGTTTTCGTTTCCCTGTTGCGGTTTTCCGCAATCACCCTTACACGGAAGGGTAGTTTATCCCCTATCCCTGTTCTGCGCACAAGGGGAAGATTGCAGACGCCATGGACGATTCCGCCTAAGCCATCCAGCATCTGTGCCTGGGCCACATTTTCATAAATATTATAGCCGCAATAAAACTCATCCCCTCCGTCGCCGGAAAGGACTACCGTCACTTTCTCCCTCGCCAGCGCCGCTACGAGCATGGACGGAATCTGGGAACTGTCCGCAAACGGCTCGTCATAATATGTCGGAATACTTTCCACGAGACCGAACATTTGCTTCTCATCAATATACAGTTCCGTATGGTCGGTCCCCAAATAATCCGCCACCTGTTTTGCGTACTTCGCCTCATTATATTTTTCTTCATGAAATCCAATGGAAAATGTCTTAACCGGCTCTTTGGAATGTTCCTGCGCAATAGCCGTAATCAGGGAAGAATCATATCCTCCGCTTAAAAAAGCCCCCAGCGGCACATCGGAAATCATCCGGTATGCGGTAGCCTTTTTCAGCCGTTCTTTCAACCCGGACTTGGCCTGGGCATAATCCTCCACCGGATTTTCCTTCCCTCTATGATAAACTTCTTTGATATCCCAATACTTCCGGGTTTTTACCTGTCCGCCGGAAAAAGTAAGGACTGCCCCCGGTTCCAATTTATAAACATCTTCAAAAATCGTTTCCGGCGCATTAATATATTGCTGGTACAAATAACGGGATAATATGTCCTTCCTTATTTTTTTCCGAAAACCCGGACACGCCATAATCGGTTTCAGCTCCGATGCAAAAACCAGATTTTCCCCGTCCAGCCAGTAGTATACCGGTTTTTTTCCAATGCAATCCCGCACCAGATACACATTCCCGCTTTCCCGGTCCAGCAAAGCGATCGCGTACATTCCCACAAACCGCTCCACGCAATCAATGCCCCACTTCAGATAGGCGGCGATAATCACTTCTGTGTCGCAGTTGGAACGAAATATATAGTCGGAAAGTTCTTCCCTGATATCCTGAAAATTATAAATTTCCCCATTGAACACTACGCTGACCCGGCCGTTATCCGAATGCATCGGCTGATGTCCCAATGCGGACAAATCCATAATAGACAGCCGTCTCTGGGCAAATCCCGCCCGATACCCCCCGGGCAACTCATAAATTTCCTCTCCGCTGTCGTCAGGCCCCCTATGGTACATTGTATCGTTCATTTCTTTTAACTGTGTCAGGCTAATCTCCCTCTTTGACACAAAACCGCATATTCCACACATACCGTTTACCGCCCTCCGCTATATCCATAATCCACGTATCTACCCCTGCCTCCCCACAGCCCAAACCATCCCCGGGAAAAACACCCACGGCATGAACTTAAATTGCTAAGGTAATCAGAAATACTACTCACATCCGCTAAGGAAACTATCCTTATATTCCCCAAAATCCTTGCATTCGTTGTCAATACTGTCGATCAACTCGATATACTTTTCTTTTACCAGGCTCTTAAAGTTCCCATAATTGTCATACCCTTTTTTCGTCCATGCAAAGGGATGGGTCAGGATCTGTACCTTATCGTGTCCCAATATATTTTTCTCATCCGGATAGCCATACCTCCAAATATGGTTAGCATCGGACATATATTTAACCGCCAGCTTGGAGTCTTCCGAAGCGTTCTCCGTAAAAGTAAAAAATTCATCTTGATAGGCATTGATAATTCCCGGCAGCTTAATATTCTCCGCAAGAATGGATGGGGAAGGACGGTGTACCGAAAACTCGGATATTTCAAAACCGAGCATCTCGCTGAGCATATGCATCTCCTTTACAATCTGCTTCCGCACTTCCTGCATATCGGTGATGCCGTTCAACGCAAAATGCAGCCCTATATTCTGACCCCTCTCATGCATATCGCAAATCAAATCTCTGTTCTTTCTGGACAACAGATTATAGGAATTGTTTGTCCATTGGAAAAAGAAAGTGGAAGTAAAATCCATGCTGGATTCCACTTTTGCCAAAGCATATGCCCTTTCCACGCTGTATTCCACATCATGGCGCATAATAATAAACTGATCCCGATGCAGGGCATCCCCATAATTCGCCTGTCGGCCTGTGGACTTAATAATCCGCAATATTTCTTTGTAATCGCCGTATGAAAACATGTCTACCTCTTTCCCGCGCCTTTTTTTACGCATATCTCTTCAATATAATCCTGCCACTGTTCAAAAACAGCCGTCCCGTTGGCAATTTCACCGATCTTTTTCGCATTTCTCCCAAGTTTCCGGCCAAGTTCCGGATCTTCGATCAATTTATTGATTCCATTTTCCATCGCTTTCGGATCTTTGATCGGCACCATCAGCCCGCTTATCCCGTCCTGCATCACCGTGCGCGGGCCTCCACAGGGGCAGTCCGTAGCCACAATGGGAAGCCCCAGCGCCATCGCTTCCAAAAGGGCATTGGGAAGCCCTTCCCAATCGGAAGAAAACGCATATACGGCCGCATCCACCAGATCTTTCTCCAGACAGTCGCTGGCCCCCATCAATTTGATATAATCCCCGGCCTCGTTCTTTTCAATGATGGACTCCAGTATCTCCTTCGTTCCGTCAAATGAATCTCCGCCGTATATTTTCAGCACATAATCAGGGTGCTTCTTGTGAACCTCTATAAAAGCCTGTAAAAGCATAGGCTGATTTTTAAAATCTACCAGTCTGCCGGACTGAACCACTTCTTTTTTCCTTTTTTCCGGTTCCGTCACTCCAATATATTTATCATGGATCGGATTTAATATGATTCTGGAATTCTTTTGCAGATAAGGAGCAAAAAACTCCCGCTGCCCCTCCGTCTGGAACACGCAGCCCGCTGCCCGTGGAAACAAAAGCGGGATCTGTATTTTATCCGATAATGCGTCATAATGCCCTACGGGATCCGTCCGAATGGAAATCATTACCGGAATCTTTGTGCCGGGCGCAGCCATAAGCGCACGATAATTCGCCCTCTGGGCAAATGCAATCAAAATATCCGGCCGTTCCTTTTTTATAAACTCCCTTAAATATTTCACCCGAAGGAAAAATTGTGCGATACGCGGTTTCCTGTCGTCGCCTTCCCTAAGCCCTACATGTACCCGGCGGACTTCCCTGTCGATCTGAAATTCATTTTCCCCATACCATTCCGTAGCAAGAAGAACTTCATAGCCTTCTTTTGCAAAACGGTTTGCCAGATTGGATACAACCCGCTCCGCGCCCCCCTGCTCCAGACAATTTAAATGAAATGCTATTTTACGTTTCATTCTGATAACCATGCCTTTTTATTTTTTACCAGACTTTTTTTTGCCGGGAAGCTGCTTATCGGTTGTGCTTTTACCGCTGTCACGATATATAGTCTTCCCTGCCTTTTTCAGCTGGAACAATATCCGCAAAGCCTCTGCTACCACTTGGAAGCGGAAACTGGATTCCGAACCTACATAATGGATCGGAACCTCTACCGTACGGTAATTCCTGCAATAATACCGCATTTCCGTCTGGTACATATGCCCTGTGGATAAAAACCGATCCAGCTTCAAGTCTTCCAGCACATACCTTTGAAAGCCCTCAAAACCGCTGGTCATATCTTTCAGCCGCGTTCCCAGCACCACATTAGCTAAAATCGTTCCGCCGGAACTCAATATTCTCCGGTATAAGGGATGATGGCTGATACCTCCTCCTTCCACAAAGCGGGAACCCCAGACACAATCATACCCTTCGTCCAATTTCTCTATAAACCGCGGGATTTCCTCCGGCAAATGGCTGCCTCCCCCGTCCATCTCGATCACACGTTCCGCCCCGTCTTTCAGGGCATGGCGGAAACCCTCCAGATAACAACTAATCACTCCGTAGGATTCCTTATAAAATATAAGTTTTACCCTATCCGTCTTCTTCTCATATTTCTCTATAATGGCTCGCGTACCGTCCGTGGAATAATTGTCCATCACCGGATACAAATATAGATTATCATAGGGCAGCGCCAATATTTTCTCGATAATCCCTCCCATTGTGGTTTCTTCATTTGCCACCGGCATAACAATAATTGTTTTCTTCATTTTTCTTCTATTCCTATCTTTCATCCCAATCTTATTTCTTTTATGTTTTTTCTCATCTGCATATACTTCTATAGTCTACCATATTACTAATCTAAGCGCAAATAAAACACGGGAAACCGCCTCGGCATTCATTTTAAATGAATGTTGGGGCGATTTCCCGTGTTTTATTTGCCGATCCATTTTCTTATACGTTCTACATAACCGGCATTGGAAAAATCTTCTGCCCTTTCCGCAGAAGCTTTTTTATATGTTTCATGATACTCCCGATCCGTCAGCATCCTTTTGATTTCGTCCGCCAGACGTTTTTCTTCTTCGCTTATTTCCGAAGGTTTCAAGTTTTTTACCGGACTCATGTTCGGAATCAATACGCCATAAGAAGAATCCCCTTTGCGCAGAATTTCCCCAGGGCCGGTCAAACAGTCCGTAGCAATTACCGGAATGCCCAAGGCCATAGCCTCTACCAAAGCATTCGGAAATCCTTCGTTATAGGAAGTCAGCACATAAACCCTGGCCTCATGCAGATAAGGGAACGGATTTTTCTTCATTCCCGTAAAATAAACCTCATCTGCCACGCCCAATTCTTTTGCCAACGTCCTGTATTCTTCGAATTCCCCCTCTCCGATAATCATCAGCTTCGCGTCGGTAATTTCTTTTTGTACAAGGGAAAAACTTTTCAACAGATGCCAGAAACCCTTTACGTCGTCCTCCCTCCCCATGGAAACAATGATATTCTCCCGATCCTCCCAGGGCAGCCTTATCCCTTCTCTGACAGCATTTTGTTTCAAAGCCTCCACGTCCAGAGGATTATATAACGTCACCGCATTCTGACAATGGTATCGGGATGTTATTTCCTCCTCGATCTTCTTCGAACAGCATAATACCCTGTCCGAGTATCGGGAAAACAACCGGATCAGCCGGGGATTCCCCATATCCATATAGCTTCGGACGCCTGTCCAGACTTCCCCTTTCGATTTGGAAAATACATTCACCATATTGGCGGATGGGCCAAAGCTATAGGCGATATCGATCCCCCACTCTTTTTTCAACTTTCTGACGGCAAGACTTCTTTTAATAACATTCAGTACCTTGCCGGCTTTCCCTTCCCTCACGCCGAGATGCAGATCCGTCACATGCAGCCCTTTGATATCATAGGCAATATCTTTGGAATCAAACATAACGATAAATACATCCGCATATGGTTCCAGCAGCCGCGCCGTCGTTACGCAGACGCGTTCAAAACCACCTTGATGAAGCATCGGTACGATTAACATTAATTTTTTCTTCATGTACTACCTCATTTCCGGGCTGTTTTTCTTCACACCCATTCGATTCCCCCGCCTGATCGATCAGCCCATCTTCCCCGATACATAAAAGTGTTCCATCCGCTTCGCCTGTTCTCTCACATCAAAACCGGCTTCCGCGATGATCCGGCACATATTTTCTCTTTCATAAGAACCCCCGTCCAGGATTTGTTCCGCCCAGTCCTTTGCCGGAAGATCAATATTTTTATAAGCCACCAGATCCGTAAAACCAACCTCCCGCGTAATCCTGTCCGAAATCAGGCACTTAAGGCCCGCCGCCTGGGCCTCCACCACGGTTCCCGGCAGCCCTTCAAAGCGGGAAGGAAATACGAAATAATCCATTGCCTGGTAATAATCCCAGACTTCCTTCCGGTTTCCCATAAAAAGTACTGATTTTCCTATACCAAGCTGCGCCGCCTGCTTCTTTGCCGCATCCATGCCAGAGCCTTCCCCGAGCAGCATAAGCGCTGCCTCCGTTCCCTTTTCCTTCAGGCCGTTTTGTACCGCCGCAAAAACTTCCAGCAGAAACTCATGGTTTTTTGCATAATGAAACCTTCCCACATGTCCTATCACAAAACGATCCTCAAGGCCCCATTCTTTTCTGATCCTGTCCCGTACTTCTTTCTTATACACAAATTTCCCGGCATCCACCGCATTCGGAATCACCAGGGCTTTCGGAGAACTTTTCCACTTTTTTCCGAATACCGCCTCCCCGGCCTCCCCGGAACATGCAAAACAATAGTCTGCCTGTCCCAACAAGGGGATACGAAGCAGCCTTGTCACGACTCCTTTGATTCCCCGGTCTACCCCCGCACTTCTGGCGTGCGCCGCCCGCACCGGAATGCCCGCTTTTGCCGCTTCCGGCAGATAAATAGCCGCCGTACTTGTCATATGCCCCTGCACGACGCGGTAATAATCATGCGCGGCAAAAAATTCCCTTACCGCCTTTCGATAAGAAAAATAGTTATATCCTTTAAACTTGGGCAGAAGATAGATTCTCCCGCCCAATTCCTTTACTTCCCCATCATAAAATTCGGGAATGCGCTCCCCCGCCGCGCTCTGATGCACAAGAAAATCAAACTGCACCTTTTCCCTGTCCATGCAGCGATAAAGATCCATAATACGGCTTTCCGCGCCGCCAAGGCTGAGACCCCCGAGTACATGCAATACGCGAACCGGCTCTCCCATGGTCATTCCCCTCCTCTACAGAAATTTCACCAAAATACGCTTTCCGACCGCCAGCAAATATTCCACGCCATGTCCGGCCCATCCCCTTTTGACCGCTTCTGTCTGCAAATAATCTCCATAGGATATGGTCTCATATTCCCTGAATATCCTGCGGTAATTCTCCATATCTTTCCGGTTCACCGTATTCACATGCACTACCATTGTGGTCATTCCATGATTTTTTTTCAGACTGCTTCCCAGCCGGAAAGAAATCGGATAAAAACACATTTGTTTCCAAAGATACGGTTTGCTTCCAAAGCCATCCGTTATTCTGCCAAATCCTGCCTGGCGCAGAGCCTTTAACGTATTTCTGTCATAAGAATGGGCCGGGGCCATAAAGATATCCGTCTTTATTCCATGGGAATCCAGGACGCTCCTTCCTTTTTCCAGCATAGCAAGCTGCTCTGCCAGAGGCAGCCCCGCAAATTCCGAAAAAAGATTCAATGGAAAAACCCCTCCCTTTTTCTGCGTATAAACATGCCGGTAACCATGCATGGCAACGATCCACCCCTGCTCCTGCAATCCTTTGACATATTCCCAGAAGTCCTCCGGCATATGCTCATGCCGGTCTTTCCCGTTTTCTTCCGTCCGTTCCAGATTCCTGTCCTGGTTATCCGGCACCACGCCGATCAACGGCTTTATTCCATATTCATCCAAAAGCGCCTTAAAATCCGCAAACTTCTTCCAATCCATCCCTGGCGCAATATCATCCATTCGAACCGCTATCTTCATACAGCTTTTTACTCCAGAATATCTCCCTCTTCTATCTCCCTGCTGCATTCATATCTGTCAATCAGCAACGAGCCATCCACCGTCCTTACCACCAATTTCCCGTCAAAAATATCCACCACTTCCCCCGGCGCATAGGCGGAAAAATCTATGATTTCATCAAAGGGGTGCGCTTCCCATACCGTCACTTTTTCCCCGCCGCACATGGCAAATGCCCCCGGAAAAGGAGCCGTCACGCCGCGGATCAGGTTATAAATATCTCTCGTTCGCCCTTTAAAATCGATCTTGCCGTCAGCCGCCGTTCTCTTGCTATACCAGGAATCAAAATCTTTGGACTCCGTCCTGATTACAATATTTTTCTCCTCATAGGCTTTTAGAAGCTTCTGAATCAGATTTTTGGAACAAATCATGTTTTTATATTGGGCCGTCCTGATATCGTCGTGGCTCGTGATAGAAAACATTTCCGTGGCAAATACATTGGGACTATCCGCTTTTTCATCATAACGGAACAAGTTCAAATTGAACCGGGTATCTCCCTGAATAATCGACCAGTTTAAAGGCGACCTTCCTCTTCCAAAAGGAAGGTATCCGCAGTTGCCGTGAAATCCGTATACGCCATAGCTGAACCGATCCAATACGTATTTGGGGATCAGCCTTTGCCAACCCATGGAAACCGCAATTTCAAATTCGTTTTCTTCCATAAATTTTTTTGTTTTTTCATCCGTTAGGAAATAACTGTCCGCTTCGAATACAGGAATACCATATCGCTCCGTCAATACAGACAAACCCTTAAAGCCGGAAACCTGATTCTTATTCAGCACCTCTTTGCTGATCGTAATCACCAATTCCACCGGACAAATATTTTTGTGAATAAATTCCACAATATTTTCCGACGTATCCTTTACCCCAAATACCACGACCTTATATCTCATAGATTCTCCTTGTACCAATCAATGGCCAGACTGATTCCTCTTGCGAAATCATACTCCGGATCATATCCCAACAGCTCCCTGGCTTTCGAAATATCTGCATTGGAATCTCTCACATCGCCCAGCCTCGGAGGGCCGAATTTCGGTTCCACTTCTTTTCCCAACGCCTTGCAAAGATCATAATAGACGTCAATCAGATACTCTCTGGCTCCTGCGCCGATATTAAATGCATTCCCCCCCACTTTACTTGACGCAAGACAAGCCTTCAAATTCGCTTCAATGACATTATCAATATAGGTAAAATCCCTCGACTGTCTTCCATCGCCATTAATTGTAGGAGTCTCCCCGTTTAAAAGCATGCGGATAAACTTGGGGATCACCGCCGCATATGCCCCATCCGGATCCTGTCTCCTGCCGAAAACATTGAAATAACGCAATCCGTAAGTATCCAATCCATATAACTCTTTATATAATCTGCCATATTCTTCATCTACCTTTTTTGTCAGGGCATAGGGCGAAAGCACCTTCCCTTCCACACCTTCCTTTTTAGGGAGCTGGGGATGGTCGCCGTATACGGAAGAACTGGAAGCATAAACAAACTTCTTTACCCCGTTCTGCCGGCTCGCCTCCATCATATTCAGCGTACCCCTGATATTGATTTCTTCATACAAAAGCGGCATTTCAATGCTTCTCGGCACACTTCCCCACGCTGCCTGATTCAAAACATAGTCCACCCCTTTTGCCGCTTCCAGGCAAGTATTCAATTCCCTGATATCGCCTTTGATAAAAGTAAATTGATCCAATTTGGTAAACGGTTCTATATTCTCGTATTTTCCGGTAGAAAGATTGTCCAGACACCGTACTCTATACCCCATGTCAAGAAGCGCCTCACACAAATTAGAACCGATAAATCCCGCGCCCCCGGTTATTAAAAATACACTATCCGCATCGAATTTTAAATCTTTATAGCTCATTTTCTTCTTTTATGCACAAAATGCATATCTCCTTTCCTTCATTATCTCTCCCTCAAACTCAAAAGCAGCAAAAAATATCCTGTGTAAAAAGGCGCAAAACCATAAATCATATAGCGGGACAAACACATGATAGTTATGGATACGGCACCCACATTCGCCAATATCGCTAAAAGAGAAATCAACATAACCGGAACCGCCGGATTTTCCCTATTCTTCCTCCATACAAACAGCGTCAGCGCCAATGCCGATACGTAAATAAAAAATGCTGCCCAGTTGACCAGCGGGTGTACTACCGCAATGCTCCGAACCGCCCCATAAGAAGCAATGAGCAAATAATTTCCGAACCACCGGAAAAAACAGCCGGGCAGAATGCCGCGGATAATTTTTCCCGCCGTCTCATCCGCCATCAAGTTTTGGATAATATAATCGCTTGTCACCGTCTTATCATATGTCTGATAAAATACGTCTTCTATCATTTCATATTTGATCGTATCATGCCATGCCTCAATATGCTCCGTTTTTTCCCGAAGCGAAGAACCGGCATATTTATAATTGGCCCGGCGTTCTTCGGCCAGATCGTACATACGGAAGAAAAATTCCCTGGCTTCCTGATCCCAGATCCGTTCTCCGTCTTCCCGGTCCGCAGCGTATAGAATATTCGTCAGAGTGTTTACGGTTCCGTATGTATTATTGATAAAATGCCCGTTAAATACAAGATTATAACTTTTTACTGCAAGCGTCCGCAAGATAAATACAGCCGCTACTATAACGACCATTATAAGCAAATGCCTTATTTTCCATTTTCCGTTCCTTGGGTTCTGCCATGTTCTGCGCCTCCAACGGTTCTTCGGCCATAACACAATTCTGGATCCCGCCACCGCCATCCATATCAGTATCGTCACCATCATCTGGGTTCTTGCCAAAGAAATCAAAAAGGCCAGGAAAAGAGAACAAGCCGCCGCTTTCTTGCACTCTCTTTCTTTTTCTTCCGTAAAGATTTTAAAACATTCTAATAAAAACAAAGTAAATAAAGGAAGGCAAAGGGCCTCGCTCATAACGGAATTTGTCATAAAAAGATGCAGCGCTGAAAAATATTTTGTCACCATATGAGGAGCAAGACAGATCAGCACCACTACCGCTTCCCCGAGCCAATTCAGGTCAAACCTTTCACCGATATAATCCGCAAAAAGCCATATGCTCACCGCCGCAAAAATGTTCTGGATTACCCCCATAGCAATCAGCCATCCATTCGGAAAAACCGTTCGGAGGGCAGCCAAAAACAAAGGGTATAAAGGCTCCCTGTGAATATGCATTTTTAAATACTGATCCGAATCGTTATATACGCCCGGCCCGAACGCAACAAACATTCCAAGGAAGACTGCCATCAGCAGTACGAGGAATGCCCCCGATCTTACCCTTTTTACCATTACAATCTCCAATACAGATAATCTTCTCCATAATCTTTCTTATTCAGCAAGCCTTTGATATCCATCAGCACTTTCACTTCATGTACCGGATTAAAAAATCCGGAAATATCTTTCGTGGACAATTCCATGAATTCGGAATGAGCCACCGCTATGACTACCGCATCCATATCCCGTATCTCTTTGATATCATGGAAGTCAATCCCATAGAGCCTTTTCGCTTCATCGGCATCTGCTGCAGGATCTACCACGATCGGCCGTATCCCGTATTCCCCCAGTTCCTTATAAATATCGATTACCTTCGTATTTCTTGTGTCCGGACAGTTTTCCTTAAAGGTAAACCCTAAAATAGCCACCTTCGCCCCTTTCACCGGAACATCTGTCTTAATCAGATTCTTTACCAGGCTTTCCGCCACATATCTTCCCATGTCGTCATTGATACGCCGGCCGGACAAAATAATCTGGGAATGATAGCCAAGCTCTTCCGCCTTATATGTGAGATAATAAGGATCTACTCCGATGCAGTGCCCCCCTACCAGTCCGGGGAAAAATTTCAGGAAATTCCATTTCGTTCCGGCCGCTTCTAATACCGCCTTCGTATCAATCCCCATCTTATGGAAAATAATCGATAATTCATTCATAAATGCAATATTAATATCCCGCTGGCTGTTCTCAATCACCTTCGCCGCTTCGGCCACCTTAATTGATTCCGCCCGATAAACCCCGGCTTCCACCACCAATTCATATACCTTTGCCACCGTATCCAATGTCTCCTCATCCATCCCGGATACAATTTTCGTGATTGTTTCCAGCCTGTGTACCTTGTCTCCCGGATTGATCCTCTCGGGCGAATATCCTATTTTAAAATCCACACCGCATTTTAAACCGGATTCCTTCTCCAATATCGGAACGCAGATGTCTTCCGTCACTCCGGGATATACGGTGGACTCGAATACGACGATGGAACCTTTTGTCAGATTCTGTCCCAGAAGACGGCTCGCCCCCTCCACCGGTGAAAGATCCGGCGTATGGTCATCGTTTACCGGCGTAGGAACTGCCACAATATGGAATTTCGCTTCTTTCAGCCTGGAAGCGTCTGCGGTAAACTTTACTTTCGTATTCCGTATGACTTCTCCTCCTACCTCATTGGTAGGATCCACTCCAGCTTTATACAGATCAATCTTCTGCTCATTCAAATCGAACCCAATCACTTTTACCTTTTTGGCAAAAGCCACCGCGATAGGCATACCCACATACCCCAAGCCTACCAGGGAAAGCTTCTCTTCTCCATTTACCAGTTTTTCATATAAATTCATTTTTCTTTTCTCCTTCTTTGTATAATCTCGTTTGCTGCTTCCATATATGCATCTATCACTATCTTCCTGTCGAACTCCCGTTCCATTTTTTCTCTGGCCGCTTTCCCCATAGATGCTCTTTCCTCCCCGGAAAGTTCCAAAAATTTCTCCATCGCCCGTATCAAGTCGTCCGCATCTCCTGGCGTAAAGCCATATCCTGTTTTGCCTTCCTCAAAAGCCTCCCTGCAGCCGCTGATATCGGAAGCGATCACCGGCCTTCCCGTGGCTGCCGCCTCTATAAGCGCATTAGACATCCCTTCGTGAAAAGATGCCACCACAATCGCATCCGCCTTTGCCAGAAAAGGATGTACCTGTGTATGGAATCCCCATTGGCTGATAATCCCCTTTTCTTCATATTCATTCAGCAATTCCTGATAGTCTTCATCACAATAGCCCAAAATGGCAAACTCCACATCTTCCCTGTGCAGCCTTACCGCCGCTTCCAGATATTCCAGAATTCCCCGCTCTTTCATCACTCTTCCCACAAAAAGAAAAATTGTTTTCCCGCCATGGGGATACTCCTCAAAGCAGTGTCTTCCCAGATTTACGCCGGAACCGTTTACCAGCCGCTCTCTTTTCCCGTGTATATGATAACCGGCAAAAATATCCTTGTTTTCCTTATTCTGAAAAAAAACGTATTCCGCCTTTTTCAGCCCCATCCGGTACATCATGACGATCATTTTTAAAAACAACCCCTGCCGGTCGAAAGCTCCTCCCAAACCGGTAATGGTCGCAATATAAGGTATTCGGGAAAAACCGCACACAAAGCCTCCGTAAACATTTGGCTTTATCGTATAAGTAATCACCAGATCCGGTCGGATATCCCTGATCAGCCTTCGATAAGCCAAAAGCAGACCGGCATCTTCTTTCGGATTTACGCCCCGCCTGTTAATGGGTGTCGTAATAATTTCGCATCCTTCTTCCTCCAGCTCCTTTACCTTCGTCGTATCGGGCAGACTGACGATCACTCTATGCTGCTCAAGCAGCCTTACCAGCAGTTCGTTCCTGAAATCATACAAACCGCCGGAAGAATTTGTTAATACAAGTATTGTACCCATTTATCCGATAATCTCCGTATCTTCCATATCCTTTATCATCACTTCGTTATATTTCATCATGCAGACTCCCGCTTTATAATGGCCAATCTCCTCTTCGCCGCAGACTCCTTCCAAATTATGCAATATCCGAACCGGCATATTCACTCCGCATTCATAAGCATGGGGATAGCCGCCTCCAAACCGGGGATTCACTTCCGAAATATAATATTCGTCCTCTATTTTGAAAATATCGATATCTATCATACCGGCAAATCCGCATTTCTCCACAAAATTCTGAAGCAGCCGGAACAGCTCTTCCTCTTTGACTGATACCGATTTATCCGTCTCTCCCGCCCGCATCTTTATCTTTTTTTTCAGGAAAATCGATGTGCATCTTCCGGATATTATATCCACATAAACGTCTGCACCGAATTCCGTCCCGTCCATATATTCCTGTATCATCAAATCATCGTATAGATCAAATAGAACTTCTATCTCTTTCCGTCCATACACCTTATTAATATTGATGCTCGCGCTCCCCTTTACCGGCTTTACAAATACGGGATAAGAAATGTCTCCCTTTTCCACCCCCCGATAAAATTCTTCCTTATCCACATAGCACCTGCCTGTAGGTATTCCCATATCCATCAAAAGCTGATACATCCGATACTTATCGAAACAGGTCTCCACCAATTCATAAGGAGATACGATGGGGCATGTGCCGATCGCCAGAAAGCGTTCCCTTTCTTTTGCCAGCAAACTGAGTTCCGGATCAATCAAAGAAAAAACACCTGCAATTTCCTCCTTTTTACAAATATCTAAAATCGTTTCTATATATCCGGGTTCCGATATACGCGGCACAAGGTAAAACCGGTCCGCCTCATATACCGCAGGAGCCAGATTGGAACAGTCCGTGGCAATCACCTTCCCGCGTCCTGCCAGCTCCCGTTTAAAATACTGTACTATCTTATTTCTTGTTCCTGCGCTCAAAATTAAGATATTCATGAATTTTCCGGCACCTCCTGTTCCGGTTTCTTCAAACTTCCCGTCTCCTCCAGCCGCTTCTGCCGGATTCGTGCAAAGTTTCCTTCTACCGCATTAGTATCCTCCGCCACCTCATCGCTATGGCCGAATACAGTCTTCACCGTCAGCCACAACACTTTTACGTCCATGGCAAAAGAAAGATTTTTTACATATTCCACATCCTTTTCCAGCCGCTTGTCCCAATCGATAAAGTTCCTTCCGCTGACCTGCGCCAGCCCTGTCAGGCCTGGCCTCACGCAATGGCGCATCTTCTCTTCTTCCGTATAGTAAGGAAGATAAGAAATGAGAAGCGGACGGGGGCCTATGATGCTCATATCACCCTTTAAAATATTCAACAATTCCGGCAGTTCGTCCAGACTGGAAGCTCGAAGCAGTTTCCCAAACCGAGGCAGACGCTGGCTGTCCGGCAAAAGCCTTCCTTCCTCATCTCTCGCATCCGTCATCGTCCGGAACTTGCAAAGCGTAAAAATCTTCTCATCCTTTCCCGGCCTTTCCTGTTTAAAAAGCACCGGGCTTCCCAGCTTCAGCCGCACCATTACCGCCAGTATTAGAAGTACCGGGCTTAAAACAATAATTCCCGCCAAAGATAAGGTAAAATCCAGCCCTCTCTTTACAAAACCTTTGTACATATAAATCCATACCCTTCCCACAGTGTTCTGTCAGAAATTATACGAATAGTTCTCTTATGATACGGATAATCCGTTCCATGTCCTCATCCGTATTTTTAATATCGCTGGGCAGACAAAGTCCCCTGTCAAAAATATCTTCCGACAGGCTTTTCCCGCCTTCATAAAGGGTAATAAAATCACAGTCCGCAAAAACCGGCTGCAGGTGCATCGGTTTCCATATGGGACGTGCCTCTATATTTTCCTCTTCCAATGCATCCAATACCATATCTTTCGTCACCTTACTGCCTTTCGCTATCGTCATACAGGACAGCCAGCAGTTGGCATCTCCCTCCGGATTCAGAGGATTCATCCTGATTTCATCCAAATCAGAGAACGCTTCCCTGTATTTTTCATATATCGCCTTTTTCAATCTCTTATGCTCTTCCAGAGACAGAAGCTGTCCCCGGCCGATCCCGGCGGTCACATTGCTCATACGGTAATTATAACCGATCTGTGAGTGCTGGTAATGTCTGGCAGGATCCCTCGCCTGGGTGGAAAGAAACCTGGCCCTCTGAATCAGTTCTCCGTCTTCCGACACCAACATACCTCCGCCGGAAGTGGTAATGATTTTATTGCCATTAAAAGAATAAATTCCGAATTTTCCGAACGTTCCTGTCTGTTTCCCTCTGTAGGTGCTGCTTAAGGACTCTGCCGCATCCTCGATCAATATGGTTCCATATTTTTTACAAATGGCCGTAATTTCATTCAACTTTGCCGGCGTGCCATATAAATGAACAACGATCACCGCTTTCGGTGAAGGATATTTTTCAAAGGCTTTTTCCAGCGCCTCCGGCGACATATTCCACGTATCGACCCCAGAATCAATAAATACCGGCACTGCCTTCTCATAAGCCACCGGATTACAGGTCGCAGAAAAAGTAAGCGTAGGTACGAATACGATGTCCCCCGCTTTCACTCCGGCCAGTTTTAAAGCCAGATGGATAGCCGCTGTTCCTGAGTCCAGAGCGGCTGCATGATCTGTGCCGACATATTCCGCCAGTTCTTTTTCAAATCCGTTCACATTCGGCCCAAGAGGGGCCACCCAGTTCGTGTCAAACGCCTCTTTTACAAATTCCTGCTCCTTCCCATGCATCGTAGGGGAGGAAAGATAAATTCTTTTTCTGTTTTTAGTCCTATCCATGACAATGCCTTTCTCTGCCAATCCGGCTAACGCTTTTTCTTGTTCCCTTTTCCTCTGTTCTCAACGGTAATGATATGTGGGTACAATTTCTTTGATCAGCGGGCGTATATCCCTGCTTTCATTCTTAGACTCCTCTTTCAGCCGTTTGAGCTGCTGGAAAAATTCCATCTCGTCTATCTCAATAGGCTTCCCCACATGAATCAGCTTATTCGCCGTCTCTTTCATCCCTTCTTCATCCATCAAAAGTTCTTCATACAGCTTTTCCCCGGGACGCAGACCGGTAAATTCGATTTTAATATCCTCCCCCACCCGATAGCCTGACAGGCGGATCAGATTTTCCGCCAAATCCAGGATTTTTACCGGTTCCCCCATATCAAGCACAAAAATCTCTCCACCCCTGGCATAAGCGCCGGCCTGTAACACAAGGGAAACCGCCTCGGGAATCGTCATGAAATAGCGGATAATATCGGGGTGAGTCACCGTCACCGGGCCACCCGCCACAATCTGCTTGCGGAAAAGCGGAATCACACTGCCATTGCTGCCCAGTACGTTTCCGAATCGCACAGCTACAAATTCCGTATCGTAATGATTGTTAAACGTCTGAATAATCATCTCACAAATGCGTTTGCTGGCTCCCATGATATTCGTCGGATTCACCGCCTTATCGGTCGAAATCAGGACAAATCTCCGCACACCATAGAAAGCGGCGGCCTGTGCCGTCTTCCAGGTTCCAAATACATTATTCTTCACCGCCTCGTTCGGGCTGTCCTCCATCAAGGGTACATGTTTGTGAGCGGCCGCATGGTAAACGATTTCCGGCCTGTATTTTTCAAAAATCCAGTTCATCCGGTTCGTATTGCGCACGGAAGCGATCAATACGGTCAGCTTTAACTCCGGATACTTGGTTTTTAATTCCTGTTGAATGTCATATACGTTGTTTTCATAAATATCGAGAATAATCAGATGATTCGGCCGATGGCAGGCAATCTGTCTGCACAGCTCGCTGCCGATGGAACCGCCGCCTCCGGTTACCAGAACCGTCTTATTCTGCACATAGCCAAGAATGGAGTCAAGATCCACACTGATCGGATCCCTCCCCAGCAGATCTTCCACTTCCACATCTCTCAGCTTGCTCACATTCACTTCCCCGTTTACCAACTGATACATACCAGGCAAAGATCTGAGCTTGCAGTTTGTTTCTTTGCATATCTCCAATATTTTACGCAATTCCGGCCGGGATATGGACGGCATCGCCACGATAATCTCATCGATATCATAAAGATCTGCGCATTCAATGATCCGGTCTCTTCCTCCTGCCACTTTGATTCCTTGTATATATCTTCCCCATTTTCCCTGGTCGTCATCAATAATACAACGGATCACCATTGTGCTAAAGTTGCTGTTCACGATTTCTTTAATAATTACGTTAGCGGCCTCTCCTGCTCCGATCACCATAACCGAAATGCCGTTTTTCTTATTCTGCTGTTTATGTTTCTGGCTCCGCAGAAAGCGATAGGAAAACCGGCTGACAAACATCATGCTGATCAGTACAAACATATAAAGAAAATAATAGCTTTTCGGCACCGGCTGTTCCGATACTTTAAAGAACTGCAGACCTACGCTGTTCAGCAATGCCGATATCGCACAAGACACCACCAGATTCTGCAGTTCTGTTTCCCCTGCAAAGGCCCACAGGCTATGATAAAGCCTGAAGATATAAAAAATCAGCAGAGTCAGCAGAATATTCACTGGCAAAAAACGGTTGATTGGTGTCAGGAAGTGCTCCGGCACCGTATCCAGGTGAAACTCATAACGAATCAATACCGCTATATAGCTGGAAAAGATCACGCTGATAATATCATAAATAATCAGATACGTTCTCCGATAAAATAACTTTGCATTAAAAGGTTTCTTATCTTTTTTCATTTGCTTTGTCCTTTTTATCTCCCATATCAAAAAGCAAAGGTGCCAATACGAGCATTAAGATAAATCCTGCCGGATGGCAAAGATGGAATATCCATTCCACCAGCCCGGCCATAGCAAACGCCGCAATGGCCGCCGCCGGCAAAGCTGCACATGGAATATTTCCCTTTCTTTTCTTATAGAAAATACATCCCTGTACAAAAGATGCGGCTCCCACAAGCAGGAAAACAACTCCTACGACCAAGCCATGATCATAGGCCACCTGCAAGTATATATTGTGAGCATGTACTGCCAGTTCGCCGTTCGGCAGCATGGCACCCATCTCATCGTGTCCGGTCAGATTCATCTCTCCGATATAAGCCCGGAAAATATCCATCCTGCCGTTTGCATATTCTTCCGTTTTTTCATATACGCTCATATCCTCTTCCGGCTCTTCTTCCGTTGCTTCCTCTATTTCTTCGGCTTTGCTGTTCTTCGCTTCCGCTTCCCGCCTGGCTGCCTCTTCTTCCTCCGCCTGGCGTTCTTCCTCCGTCTTGATACCGATAATATCCAACTTACGATCTGGTATAGCTGCACCGTCTCCGGTCATATCCGCTCCGTCAGTGTTCCCGCTTCTTTCCGCTGTCTGAACACCTTTCGACGTCTGACCGTTCTCTTCCTCATATAACTCATCGATGCCGCCTTCCCAAACGACTTCGCCCTTATTATTATAACGCTTTGCCCTGTATTTCTGATATTCCTCGCTTCTTTCATAAGAGGAGGAACCGCTTTCCGGTATGCCGAATATCTTATTGTTGAACACTTCTGCAAATCGTTCCACCGTAATATAATACATAGAATCCCACTCATCGCCTCTGGTTATGGCATCCGGGAAGGTCTCTACTTCATATCTAAAAATATTGCTGTACAGGGCAGGAACCACTCTCTGGGCCGTGAATATCCATGGGAAACACCATATGACACCGAAGACCATCATTCCGACCAATATCGCAACATGCTTTAATTTTTCGGTTCTGGCATCTATCGCAAGAAAAATGAGAGCCACCGCACCCATAACCCCCACTGCCAGGAATCCCGTTCTGGAAGCGGTAAACAGCATATACGTTCCGGACATACCGAACAAAAGAAGTTCTTTCCAAATACATCTGAGGGCTTCCGCTCCTCTCGGCCTGTCTTCCCTTTCCACACAAAAACACTTTTTATACCGATCTGCCAACCGGATCAACGCCGCACACATAATAAATGTCATATATACGGCCGTCACTGTCACCGTATGGAAAATGAACGGAAATCTGGGATAAATCCATGACAGGAAAGGCCTTCTGGCAAAAGCAAATAACATTGATGCTACAAAATTCAGCAGCAGCCCGTTACATATATTTTGCAGAAAATACATTTTTTTATCCCAAAGGGCATATCGAATATAAAATAAAGTAAATGCCGCTGCCAATGTCACCGTCCACCATCTGGTATTACGAAACGCAGTAATAAGAATAAAAAACAATGCTAAAATAGCACCATACCACCAGGAAATGCCCGCCATTTTCTTTTTCCGCAAAATCACCCGGACAATCTGCGCTATGATATTCACCAAAAGGAAACCGGACAAAACCACCGCCCCAATGCCCCATCGTAAGATCCGCAGATCCCATTCGTCCATCGCGAGGTAGTCCACGTAAATACTTCTGTACCAGAGCGTCCCTCCCAGCGCCCCCAGGGCATACACGATCGTCAGTTTGTTAAAGATCTCCTTTCTTTCGCACATAACAATAGCGGCCAAAGCCAGAAATACAATAAACTGACGTTCCGCCACTCTGTGGTGAATATCGTAAAGACCATTCATATAATTACAGCATGCCCACACTCCGGCCGCAATAAAAATTGTCTGAAGCACATTCTGCCAGCTGGCTGCAAATCTTTTTACCAGCGGTATATAACCCTTCCTGTCCCGCCTCACATTAATCATATAGAACAGAGCGCTGAAACCAAGCAGAACACCGACTGTATAGAATACATTATCCACCGGATTCCCGCTGAAAAATCTCCGTATACTGATATTCCACAGCGCATAGGCCAATCCTGCCCCCGCCAGGCAGTTAGCGGCAAAGCGCAGCGCTTTTTCCACCGTAATCAGCTTGTCCTTTCCGATCATCCGGTAATAGATTTCCACTGCCCCGACCAAAAGCAAAGCCGCTGCAAACAAAATAGCATCATATAAAAATACCTTTTCTTTACGCAAAGGCACCGTATAATTATAGTTTCCTATAATATTATAGCCTTCCAGTTCATCATAATTATAGATCAATCTGCTGACATAAGGTGTCCCTGCCTTTTCCGTTTCTTCCAGGCCGAACCACACCCGGCTCCCGTCCATTCCCTGGAGGAAAAAGTAATAATCCCTGCCTACTTCCACTTCCTCGTTAATATATACCGTACAGAAACCTGGAATATCGCAGAATCTCATATCGATCTTTTCCTCGAACATAATTTCCATGTCCGAATCTAACATACGGAATATAAATGAATCCACCCGTTCATCTCTGTTCCATCCATTCTCAAAATCCACCACATACAGATTGATGGTGCCAAGATGATCGTATTGGGCAATGAAACGCTGCAACATGTAATCGTCACATATACTGTCAGAAGATCCTGCCAGAATCTGATTGCTTGTCGAAGGAATATTCTCCTTCCACATCCGCAGTGGAAATATAGTAAACATCGCGAACAACGCTGCCAAAATAATAAAACTCTGTATCGCCCGGCTTTTTTTTACAACTTTATACATATGAAACCTCCACGTTACGAGTCAGAAACCTGTAACGCTTTTTTTACTCTTCTTCCTGATACTTGGGTAAGTATAGCACAGTTGCCAGAAGTTTACAAGAACGTTACGGCCCAGGGCAGGGCAAACCACAAAATCAGCACATACCTTGGCAAATAAGTGGGACCCAATATCACGGTCAGCCATAGCAAAAATATCATGGCAAAGGGCAGCAAACGCCCATAATCCCTTCTATAAAAAGCATACCCAGCCAGAAACGCAAATATCCAGAAAAGAAAGCCCGGAGAAAACAACATGGAAATCAGCGGTATCTTCTGCTGGGCGATTTCCAGCGACATTCTCCGATACCATTCGTTCAGCCAGGGAATCTTGCTTTCCCTCGTTCCCGGCTGTTCCACCTCATAACCGAAAAAGGAACTGTCTTCATAAGTAAATGTAAATACACTGTTCCCTCTGTATACATCAATGACCGTATCCGGGTACCAGAATCCGTATGAAGTCATAAACCAGGCATTCAGATAAGTAAAGGGATGCCGTACCCCTGTTTTCAGCCAAAGGTTTCCGTATTTCGCCGGATCAGCAGCAAAGGCATCGTTTCGGAAACCTATCTTCACGCCATCGGATACTTTCGGCACATAACGGGATAAAACCTCCTCCGGCAATATTTCGTAAAGTATCTCCTGTTCCTCTTCGCTCAGGCTTTCCTTATCATATTGATGAACCCTGGCCAGTTGCTGGATCGGCACGGTAAGCATCTCCTGATTTTCCGAATCCTCCGCAGACAGGACAGATACCAGCCCGGCAGATGTCAGGAAATAAGCGGCAAAAATACCGCTCAGGCAAATCACCAGTTTTTTCCGGCATCTCTTCATAAAAAAGAGAAGCAAGGGAACCAACGCCGCAAATGCATATGTTCCGTTATGCCGAAAACACATCATTACCCATGCGCTGAAACAAAAAAACAGCGGTTTTTGCCATCCCGTAAAAAATTTTTCCCTTTCCCTCCCCATCTCATCCAAGGACAGTAGAAGCAAAAGCAGCGCTCCGGCAAAAATCCCGTCCTTGGCGGAACAAAGCGTAAACATAACAATCACCGGAAAAAAACCGAAATAAGCGGCTGTTGCCGCCCTCATCCAAAGCCTGATTCCATGTTTTCTCATATAAGAAATTACAATCGTAAATACACCCGCCATCAGGCACATCTGAAAAAGGGTATAAACCGCAATGCCCGCATTATAAGAACCGAACAGCTTATTGGCTGCCGACAGAATTCCCCCTAAGAGCAGCACATGGGGCAGGGGATGATGGGTGGTAAAATTCCTCGTCTGCACCTGGATGAATTCATCCTGAGCATCATATACAAAAAATCCGGGATATACGGCCAAAAACACCGGAAGCCAGCATAAGAGCAAAAAGCAGAACAAAATAACCGCTCGTTTCCTCACGGAAAGGCTTTCCCATCTCTCCGCCGCTCTTTCCGGCACGAAAAAACTCCCGGGAATCTCTTTACTTTCTGCCAACAGTTCCCATCCCTTGCATATCCAAAGAGAAAAAATTACAGCCCAGACCGCCGCTGCCAGCCACATCATTCCATCGCTGAAATCCACATTTTCCGCCCGTTCCAAAGCTGCCCCAAAAGCAAGGCACAGCGAAAAAGCACCTCCCAACAGCGCCGATGCTATCTTCTCACGCCCATTCCTGTTTTCGCTTCCCTTCGCCGCCCTGTCCGTCATCCTCCATAATGCAGCCCAGACAAAAATGCCAAACCAACTATTGCTTAGGGCAAGTCCGTTTCCCTTCAGGTTCAATAGATAAGGCAGACAAAAAGTCCCTGCAAAAGCCAGCCCGGCACTTGCCCATCCGCTCATTTTGGGCCCCATTTCTACGCGGCTTTCCGCGCGTGTCAAGTTTGTGGATGCCCCGCAGATACAAACTTTGGATCGAAAATTTTTTATTTTCAATCTTCTATTCCATTTCATCATTGATCGTTTCCCTAATCACATACTGTGGAGAATTATTCATGGAAATATACATCCTTCCCACATATTCCCCTACTAATCCCAACATTACCATCATCATCCCGCCCATGAACACGACAGCCGCCATAAGAGAGCTGAAACCCATCGGCACATTAGGATTCACCAGTCTTTTCACCACGGTATATATCCCATACAAAAACCCGCCCACCGAACAAACTGCCCCTAAGGCCGTGGCCAGCCGCAGCGGTTTTACGCTGAACGCCGTAAATCCGTTGAACCACAGGCCGATCAGCTTGCCAAAAGTATACCCCGAAGTCCCGATTTCCCTCTCCCTGTGGCAAACCGTCACATTACTGATCCTCTTTGTCGTCCGCAGAACCAAACCAATCACATAGGGATAGGCGTTGGTATACCTTTTTATTTCCTCCACCACAAAACGTTTTGCCGCAAAATAACTGGAAACATACAAATCCTTTGGTTTCCCCAGCATAATATGCGCCATCTCCTCATTCACCCAGCTGCCGAAATTGCGAAACAAGGAATGTTTCTTATGCTCATATTTCGCATATACCACATCGGAACCCTTTTCAATCTCTTCCAGCAGTTTGCCTGCCTCCGCTGCCGGTGTCTGTCCATCATCATCCAGACAAATAACCACATCTCCTTTGACCTGATGAAATCCAGCCATCAAAGCCGCATGCTGTCCAAAATTACGAGCCAGGTTCACTCCTTTCACCCTCCGGTCCTGCTGGCAGAGTTTTCTGATCACAGAAAATGTATCGTCCGGCGAACAATCATTTACCAGTATTATTTCATAATCGTATTCCCTTCCCTGCTCCCTTAGCGCCTCCATTGTTTCCCCAATCTCCTCCGTTACTTTGGGAAGCGTCAATTCGGAACGATAGCAGGGGATAACAAAACTAATTAATTTGTTCTTGTTCTCTGCTGAACAATATAAAGACATAAGCAGCATATCCTTCCTTTCCCCATCGGAGCATTCCACATCTTTCAATACCCTTTCCTCCGTAAACCCGGCTCTCCGGTAACTTCTGACCGCCGCATCGTTATCGGTAAACACGCGTAGAATCAGGCGTTTCAGTCCCATTACGGAAAACGCATACTCTACGGCCAGTCCGGCCGCTTCCGTACCGTATCCTTTTCCCAGCGCATCATCCTCTCCCAAAAAGATTCCATATTCGGCTTCTTTTTTTTCCCCATCAATATCCCGAAAGTATACGCTTCCTACCGGGCGCATCCCTTCTTTCTCGCAGATGATAAACTGAACTGCCTTTCCCGTATCAATCATCGTCTTGATCCAGCCGCGATGCCCTTCCACAGTAAAAGGTTCCCGGTAAATAAAGCGTTTTTTTACCCTTTCCCGGTTCCTCCATTCCACGATTCGATCCGTATCTTCATATTCCATTGTTCTCAAAACGATCTGAGAGCCTTCTATTCTCCTTTTCCGGGTCAACATCTATCTGTCCTCCGCCTTTATCCGATATACGCCAATGATATCTTCTATCTTATCCACCAGTTCCACTCTTACACCGGTTCCGCGTTCCTGAAAGTAAGCGGCGATCCCGTCCGCCCCCTTCTCTAACTCTGCCATCACATATATATTTTCCTGTTCCAGCAGTCCTCTTTCTATGGAACTTATTCCAAATTGCTCCAGTTTTTTCTTCTGAGAAGGACTTTTTACCAGCCATCCTCCCATAAGGTCATAGTTCGCCAGCCCGTTATCCACTCCCACAAACATTTTTTCCGAGTAGGGTGTTGCCGTATACGGTTCTGAGGGATAAGAAACGGCAGAATACACATCCTGAAAATAAAAACAGTCTTTATGAGTTTTTCCGTATTCCTTCATTCCCTCATAGACGCCGTTCGCTATCTCCCGATTATGAAACTCCCTGTCAACAGTATTAACCTTCCCCGGAACCGCCAGCACTGCTGTCAATGTCAGCATAACCGGAAAAAGAAAGAAATACCCCGCTCCTTCCAAAAAAAGCATCCCCATAAGAATCACTAATTCCATCATGTATAAAGAATGGGTAATCCTTACCGGCTCTCTCCCTCTCATCAGGATAAACATCCAAAGAGCTGTTCTGACCGCGGCCAGAAAAAAAAGAAAGAAAGCATTCCTTCCTATATGAGCCCTCCTCTTTCCGTTCACATTCCGGCTCTTCCTCAACCCGGCCAGAAAAACAGCGGCATATCCCAGAATCACCATATAATTCCATGGATAGTCATCCTGTACGGCGGAATCCCTTCCTTCCCTGTGAAAAATCCGATATCGATACCATCTGAGGCTTTCTTTGAAACGATCTGCCGCATTCCCGGCAGATTTTCCAGTTTCCGCCTGATACCGTACCACAGCGTCCAGCGTTTCCCCATTTAATGCATCATCCAGACCAAAATTATACTGATCCAGCAGCACGTCTTTTGCTTTCTCCGTCATCCCCAGCTCTTCATACAGCTCTTCGTTTCCTTCATAAGAAGGAATCCCCTGGAAATCATAGAGTTCTGTTCTGCTGTTAAAGAACTCCACATAGGGCTTCCACTCACCGCCAAAAGCGATTCCATTGGCTATCCAGGAAACTGCCATCCCTGCCAGTACAGCCCCCAGAACCGTAAAATATTTTTTATAATTTTCTCTTGTAAAAATCCTCTCTTCCACCGACCATCGGTACAATCCGGCCACACATAAAAGCGGCATAAGCAATCCCATCATTTCCGTCCGCAGTTGAAAAGACAACACCGCTAAAAGAATGGATGGTATGTTCCGCTGGATAAAACGTCCCACCGTTTTCCCTTCCGGCACAACCTCCTCTTCAGAAAAGGCCGAATTCTCCTGCGAAGTCAAAAACAAAAACGCCGCAGCAGCAGAAAGCAAGGCGGATGTCACCGTATATTGCACAAAAACCAGATGCTCCAGAAACAATCCGCAGACCCCGGTCACTTCCGCCGCCGCCAAAAAGATTTTTCCCTGCGTTCTCTTGCAAAAGCAAAGGCTCCGTTCCATTATCAACCACAAACAACCATACTGGCACAGGCATAAAAAAATTCCATACACCGGCATCCTTGGAAATATCCGGTATCCCAGGCTGATTGCCAGGCTCAGGGGATATAGCACCTGTATGTTATGCCCCTCCGGTTCTCCGGTATACACGCCGGCCATCAAATCCTTTATCAGCACATCATCATTTAAATCATAATAATAATCATAGCGGACGCCCACAAACAGCAATAAACCCAACAGAAAAGCAGAGGCCAATATGAAATTCTCATATTTTTTATAAAAATCTTTAAACCCCATAAAATTCCTTTACTTTACGGCTGATATATTCCGCTTCCTCTTCCGTCAGCTTATAGAACATGGGCAGCCGCAAGATTCTCTCGCTTTCCCTCGTCGTATACTGATCTTCCCCGCAAAAGCGCCCGAAGCGAATGCCGGCCGGAGCTGTATGGAGGGGAACATAATGAAATACCGACAATATTCCGTTTTCTTTCAGGAAGTGAATCAATGCGGTTCGCTCTTCCAGATCCTTTGTCTTAATGTAAAACATGTGTCCGTTATGGATACACCCTTCCGGAATAAAAGGAAGTTCTATTTTCCCCGCATCTTCCAGAGATTTCAAATTATCATAATAGTTCTTCCATCTTGCCAGCCGAACTTCATTGATCTCATCTGCCAGCTCCAGTTGCGCATATAAATAAGCGGCGTTCATATCGCTGGGCAGATAAGAGGAGCCATAATTCATCCAACGGTACTTGTCCACCTGCCCGCGGAAATATTTGCTCCGATCCGTACCTTTTTCCCTAAGGATCTCCGCCTTCTCCACATATCCTCCATCCCGTATGAGCAAAGCGCCTCCTTCTCCCATACTGTAATTCTTTGTTTCATGGAAGCTGAAGCAGCCAAAATCCCCGATCGTTCCCAGCGCTTTTCCCTTATAAGAGGCCATCATTCCCTGCGCAGCATCTTCCACCACAAAAAGTCCGTGTTCTTTGGCAATCTCCATGATCTTATCCATCTCGCAGCCCACGCCGGCATAATGAACCACCGCAATCGCTTTCGTCCTCTCCGTAATCGCTGCTTCAATCTTATTTTCATCGATATTCATCGTATCCGGGCGAATATCCACAAACACAGCCTTCGCTCCCCGGAGTACAAAAGCATCTGCCGTGGAAACAAAAGTGTAAGAAGGCATAATTACCTCATCCCCCGGTTCGATATCCGCCAGCAAAGCGGCCATTTCTAACGCATGGGTACAGGAAGTGGTCAGAAGACATTTTTCCGTTCCCGTTTTTTCTTCTATCCACCGGCTGCATTTCATAGTAAATGAACCGTCCCCGCAAATTTTTTCATTTTCCACCGCCTGTCTGATATACTCCATCTCTTTTCCCGTATAAGGGGGTACGTTAAAGCTGATCATATATTTCCTCCCATCCTAAAGTAACCGATATACTTTATAACAACTGTTTTCATATATACACGTATAATGATATTCCGCAATATAATCCAGAATCAAATCTGTTTTCTCCCCTTCCACTATATCCCTCCCAGGTTCATTATGCAAGATAATATCAGGATTCCATTCCAACTCTTTCAGCGCTCTATCCAATTCCCCATAACTATTGCTGGGAATCTCCGGCCATGTGGTAAAAATGGCTGAAGGCGTGTCCAGAATATAACTCAGTCCCGGAGCGTCCCCCCAGAACAGAAGAGGTTTCTCCCCCACGCCGTTCTTTCCGCAAAAATCGATCAACCCCGTAAGGCTTTCCGCATTTTCCTCCGTGGTATACATTCCTTTCAGCACCGGACTGTTATTCACCGTATACAGACGTTCTTCTCCGTAGATTCCATCCCTGAACACATAATGGCATCCAAACCCGATCCCCTGAACCAATGTCATAAAAAGAATCAGACCTGCAAAAGCCTGCCAGGGGAAATGAATACTCTTATTCCCCGTTTTTTTCCATAAGAGCCAGCACATCCACCAAGTATAAGGAGCAAGCAAAAACATATTGTTCATATTCTGATACGTATAATTATTGCTTCCCAACGGCGTAACCAACAAAATAACAAGAACCGCTGCCGACAGAATCCGTTCCTTCCGTCCTCCGGAAACCAGTCCGCCCAGCCCTGCCATACAACATATCAACGTTAAAATCAAAAACAACATCATCCATTGGAAAACGCATCCCTCGTTATAATAACGGAGAGAAAACATTCCCCTTCCCAGATAAAAACGAAGCAGCACAAGGATACCGGCGCAGTAAAGAATCTTTTTCGCTTTCTCATACCTGCCCCTGCCAACCAGAAACATCACAAACCCCGCCGCCATGCAAGGCACCATATATACCATCCATCGCCCTCCTGCCGCATAAGCGGAGACCGTAGCGGATATCATGCCGGCCAATGTATAATCCGAAGCTTCTCCGGTCATTCCGAATAAGCTTTCTATCATTCCTGTAAAAGCGCCTCCCCCATATTTCAGCACGATAACAAGAAGCACGCTTCCCACCCCCGCCAGATATCCGGCCAGGCACAGCCCTGTCTGTCTTGCTACCGCCACCCCTTTTTCATGTTTCAGCCATCCGGCATACCAAACTACCACAATTAGCGCCGCCTCCACCAGATTAGGAAACCGCACCATGACATTCAGCCCCAGGCAAATACCTGCCCCCAAAAACCAAATATCTTTCTCTTCCAAAAGGGCCTTGCACAAAAAGACAGCCCCCGCTGCAAAGAAGAAATATGTCAGATAATTATAAAGAATCGTCGTCGGACACCAGCACAGACTGAGCGCTGTCACTTCCCCCAAAAATACGAGCCCAAAAGGCATCCACCGGGACAGGGCATAATAGCAGATCATCGCAATCGCCGATACCAGCAATCCAGTATAAAAATTCATTCCCAGCAATGTATTCCCCATGGGCAGTTTCAATAAAAATGCTCCTGCTATATTAGCCAGGTAAGTAGCCAGTACCCAGGTAATATCCATTTCTCCCATAAAGCGATAATATCCCAGGGAATACGTCGTATCCGAAACGTCAATTCCATGATGGATGAGAAGCAGGGGATAAATAAGCAGAATCGCCGGGAATATAACTCTTTCCGCAATTCGCTTTCCCTTATGCAGTTTTCTTTCCATTGCCACATCCATTCCCATTGCCGCAAACTCCCTTTACCGGAATTCCCCGTCTACTCCGCGTATCCATGCCGATAATTTCCCTTTTCCTGAATATCTGCCGATAAACCGGAAGATATTCAACCGTATGGCATCAATAAAGCTTCCTGCCGCATAAACCACAAATACCGATACCAGCAGCCGGAATACAAATCCCAAAACACCTGTCTGCGCTGCCGGCCCTGTAAATTCCTCCATCCATCCTACCCATTCATTCCGTATATCGATATGTTCATGGAACAGATACACGCCAAAAGTAAGAGGGGATAGTTTACAAATCAGTTCCGAAACCTTTCCTTTCGGAATCCTCACATAGCGGAATGCCATAAACAGTCCCGCCGCCCCCAGAAGACACAAAATAAAATTATAGTGATAAGGAACTTCCATATAATAAGCAAACTGTCCCGTTTTCGCATTTATCATATACAAGCCCGCCCCCATAGCAAAGATCAGCAGACAGCAGCCAATGTACAGCCTCCATGCTCTTTTTGCATCCTGGATAAACGGACATCCATAGAGCCTGATGTATGCTGCCAGAAGATATACGCACAAAAACCAGCCGAAATCATAGCCGAACCGATCCATAGCAAACCGTATGGGGACAACGCTTTTCAGTCCGCAAAATAAAAGGAGCAGCCCTCCTGTCGTTATCTGCAACTGCTTCCTGCTCATCGCTTTTACCGCCGCATTTAATACCGGAGTAAATAAATACAAATATACGTAAGACGCCGCAAACCAATAATGCTCTGACTGTAACGGAAACAGGTACTGCTGCAGCCTGTAAATCCCGCTCTCCCCGCCTCCCACCGCCAAGCCGGAGCCCATCATAATCAGAGGTATCATAACCGCATAGAAAAGCACTTGGCACACCAGCGTCACAATCCTCTTTACCTTAAATCCGGCTTCCACCAGAAAATATCCGCTGATCATTACATATACATTAACGGCCACGATACAGAAAGATTCCACCAGCATTCCGAGGAATCTGGCGCCCCCGCCTTCTCCTCCCGCCGTAAGAAGCATCCCCGTATGGTTCAAATAATGAAGCGTAACAACCATGAACATCGCTATGATGCGTAACAGCTCATAATTTGCCTGCCGCCCTTCCTGCTCTGTTTCTCTCTCCATATTCTCCTCATTTCTTCCCTTCATCCGCTTTCTTGAATACAAAAAGTTTGCTGAATATATAATTGGAAATAATAACTACCACATTACATACAAACTTAGCAATCATATGATGGACGCCCATCTGTTTTACCATAACAATCATAATCACCTGTTCCAGAATCCCCGTAGCGATCCTCGCTCCTACAAAAGCACAAAACTCTTTCCAGATTCCCTTTTTGTCCTTTATCTCGCTTTTAAATACAAACGTCCGGTTCGTCCAGTAGGCGAACAATACTGCCACTACCCACGCAAAAGCCGTAGCAACAGATACCAGAAGCGCCTGTTCATTGTCCGCGCCCAGCACCCATGCGGCCAAAGCGTAAGCGGCCATATTTACGAGAAACGCCAGTACCCCAAAAAACAAATAGTTTACCGTCTCCTCATACTTTTTATATATGCTCCATACAAACTTTATCATTCCCTGTTTTTCCTTTCCCATTTGTATACAGACTCGGCGTACAACCTCTCCGCGAACCGTTCTGCCATCGTCAGCGAACCTTTGTGACGCTGCCTTCTTCCACCCGGTATACGATATCGCATTTTTCGATCGTCTGCAATCTGTGGGCAATGATAATCAATGTTTTGCGTCCATGCAGATGATTAATCGATTCCATAATTGCCGCCTCCGTATCGTTATCCAACGCCGAAGTCGCCTCATCCAGCACAAGTACTTCCGGGTCTTCAAACAACGCCCTGGCGATACCGATCCTCTGCCGCTGCCCGCCGGACAAACGTATTCCCCGTTCTCCAATGCCTGTATCCAGCCCCTCCGGCAGTCCCCGCACAAACTCGTCCAACTGTGCTTCCTTTAAAGCCATCCACACCTTTTCATCATCAATATCTTCATCCGCACAACCAAAAGCAACATTTTTTCTTATGGTGGAATCAATCATAAAGATTGTCTGGGGAATATAACCGATATTTTTCAGCCAGGATTCGTAGTGTTCCCTCACTTCCACGCCGTCCGCCAGTATTTCGCCGGACTGCAGCCTTAAGAGCCCCAGCATAATATCCACTGCCGTCGTTTTTCCCGCACCGGAAGTTCCGACGATGCCTACCGATTTTCCTACCGGTATCTGCATGGTCGCCCTGTCGAAAATCAATACATCCGAATTCGGATATTTGTAAGTGATTCCCTTTAAAAGAATCTCCTTCTTAACGGGAAGCTTCTCCACATCCTTTTTCTTCCGGTAAGCCTCCTCATCGTAATTCACGCTTTCATCCCTTATTTCTTCCTGTAAATTATCCGTAACGCCCATAAAGAATGGTTCAAAATAGGCGATGGATGTCAAATAATTATTAATGCGGTTTGCGCTCGGAATCAAACGCATCGCCGCCACTGCCAGCGTCGTCAGCTGAGGCATGATTTCCGTCACAGGCGTTCCATTCGCGATCCTGAGCATCATATACAGAATCATCCCTGCAATAGCCACTGTCTCGATCAAAAGCCTGGGAGTCGCATTATAGAGATTGTACCGCTGTACCGCATTCACATATCCCGCGCCGCATTTACAATATTCATTAATAAAATAGCTTTCCTTATTCGCCACTTTTATTTCTTTGATGCCCATTACCGACTGGTCGATCCACTTATACAAACCGCTGTAAAAATCCTGGTTTTCCTCTCCCGCCTTCCTCATAATAGGTTTCAAAATCCATTTGATAACCATCAGCACCACAATCAGCAGCGCCGCCACAGTTCCCGTCATAACCACATCCATTGTCAGGCAGTAAACCGTCAGAAATACAAATACGATCATCTCACTGACAAGCTGCAAAAGATTCAAAATAAGCCCGTACATATTATTGACATCGGAAGTAATACTCCTCTGGATCACAGAAGTATCCGCATTCAGATAGTACTCGTACGGCCTTTGCATAAAATTGATCATCATTCTTCGGGATGTAGCGAACTGGTTGCTGTACACAAATTAAAACTGAAGCTTGTTCTGAAAAAAAAGATAAGCGTTCTAAAATGCAAATACCGCCACAAGAGCTCCCATAATAAACATGGTGAACTCTGCCATATCTTCCATATGAAGCGCCCCGTACACTCCGGCCAGCGTTTTACTGTTTTCCAATATATCGGGATCCGTAATGATCCCCGCCGCCTGGTAAACAAGACCGACGCCCAGCAACTCCAGCGCCGCACCGATCAGCATAAAAAAAACGAGAAGGAGCATCGTCCTCTTTTGTTTGTTATCCAATAAAATATCCAGTTTTTTTAGAATTTTTTTCACGGATTTTTACCTCTGTCTGTTTTCTTTTCCGCATTCCCCCGCGTTTTGCGGCGGATTTTAGAACAGCAAAATATTCTTATATTCTATCATAGGGGAAGCGGGATTGGCAATGATATGAAGGATATTTGTTTTATCCATATAGTTTAAAAAAGCTCCAAATCAAATTTATAACACCATAAAAAGTGTCCCCGCCCCAATTAAAAGACATCCAACTGCTGACTTCACCGTAAACTGTTCATGTAAAAATACAAAGGCAAGCACTAATGTAATGACAACACTCAGTTTATCAATCGGAACTACTTTTGATGCTTCCCCAAGCTGCAAAGCCCTGTAATAGCATAGCCATGACGCTCCCGTAGCCAGCCCGGAAAGAATCAGGAATATCCAGCTTTTACGGCTTATGGAGGAAATACCGTTTCCCGTATGCGTCAAAGTTCCTTTAAATACCGCGCATTGAATCGCTGCCGCCGGCACAATTTGCAGGAGGCGCCTTCCGCCCTCAAATCATCTCATTCTGCCTATGCTTCTCCGGTTCCTCATACCTATCCATGAAATCTTCCCCCAAATATACGATCTCCTCCGCAAATTGGATCGCATGTACCACTGTAAACACGGAAATCACCCTGCGGAACTTCAGCCCCGGAATATAATTCAGCACTTCCATCGGAAATTTTCCGTCCAATACGATATATTCGGGAAACACTTTTCTGTAGTCCAATATATCCCTGGGATGGGGCTTGATCAGAACCACCGGCTCTTCTCCGTCTATTTTCCCATATATTTCGATGCAATCCCTGAAAATACGCTCTCTTACGTCCAGCTCACAAAGCGGTTCCGTCAGAAGCAGTATCTGGTTCCGTCCGCCGCCTTCATGAATCTTTTCCAGAATTTCATCCATATCCTCAATAAAAAGGCGTACTAATATATCCTTTCCTTCTGCGTCCAGCCCCTCCGTCAGTTCTTTTCTCGGTTTTTCGATATACTTCGGACAGGGATAGGGCAGCACCGACAAATCGTTTACTTCCATATCCAGGCAATATTTTGCCCATCCGTTTTGAATAAAAATCAGATTTCTTGCCGCAAGAAAAGCTTTCAGGCCAAAATGCCCCCGGTTATCGTACCTTGCCGTATCATACGTGGCCAGACAATCCAGCCCGTCTTCCAACGCATGGTAAGGAATCTTTTTATAACTCAAATAATAACCGATAGGATCGGAATCGCAGAATACATATACATCCTTATACTTCCCGAAATCCACCGGCACATAATCCCGCTGCATCTTTCCCAGAAGTTTTGTATATTTCATTCTGGCAAGCATATTAAAAAATAAATTCCCCCGATCCTTATGGTACTTCATTACTTCCGGGAAATTCACGTCCTCTTTTTCTTCAAACATATACACTTCATCAAAAAGTCCGCATTCCAATGCCCGGCTCCGCAGATTGCCAAAATCATTGGACATGGTGCTGAGTACCAGATCCGCATTTTTCCGTTCCCGCACCGGCAGATTCAATTCCTTTAAACATGCCACATATACGTGATAATATGTATGGCACACATATATTCTATTCTTCATATTCCATGCAAATCCTCTCCAAAGCCTTTCTTCCTCTTTCCATAGCCTCCTCCGGCGTCCGGCCGACCGTTATAATATGCCCCAGTCTGTCGTTGCTGGATTTGGTGCCGTCCGTGGTATCCCCTGCTTTTTTATAAAGAACCGCTTCCTCCACTCCATCCATGCGGAAGATTTCCTCTCCTATCTCCAAACGCCTGAGCTTCCCTTTCCCGCTTTGAATAAAATGTATCGCCGCCGCCCGCTGCCATTTCGCAGACAGATCCGGCGCCTCCCCGGCCGCCAGCCGTACCGAGGCTCCTACCAAATCCACGCCTGTAGACAGCGGCACCAGCCTGGAAGTAATAAAATCCCCTCCCAGCCTTGCCGCGATCTCCACCACTTTCGGCCCTTCCTCTGTTACTTTTATTTCCGTATGTGAAGGGCCGTTCTGCAGCCGAATCGCCCGGATCGCCTGTAGGGCGACTTCCCGTATCCTCTCTTGTATTTCTCCCTCCAGCCGGCTCGGCTCGCTATGGGCGATCTCCACAAAATACGGAGGCTGCGTAATATATTTATCGGTAATGGATATAATCTCCGTCTTTCCATTGACGGTCATCGCCTCCACGCTTACTTCCGCTCCTGACATAAACTCTTCCACCATAACGATGCCGTTTCTGGAATTTCCTTTGCTATAGTCATAAACCCGACGCAATTCCTCTTCCGTTTTTTCTCCGCCTTCCAGAAGAGTCACCCCCCGGCTTCCTGCATTATCCGACGGCTTCACGATGCAGCGGCCGTCCAGCGCCTTCACCGCCTCCCAAAATCCCGCCCAATTCTCAACCACATAGTAAACAGGCACCGGCACATGATTTTCCTCCAGCCGTTTCCTCATATGGCTTTTTATCGTGGCACACAGAGAATCTTCATAAGACAAATCCGGTTTCTTTCCCAGCCTTTCGTTGACATAAGCCGCCGTCCTCACCGGCCCGTCGCTGGTGGAAGTGATCACTACGTCGGGCCGGTAAATCAATGCCTGGCGGTATACCTCCTCCTTGTCAAGAGTGCTGACCACCAGCTTTACATCTGCCAGAGCAAAGCCTGTCGCATTTTCATCATAATCTACCAGAATGATCTCATAGCCCAGCTCCTTTGCCGCTTTAATCGCCGGAACCTGGAGCGCGCTCCCTCCCAAAATCATCATCTTTTTCCCCATCTGTCCTTCCTCCCCGCCCGAGCATTCTTTTTTCCGCATTGTGCATTTTATACCGCTTACCCATTTATAAACTTATAAAATATATTTCCAGTCCAAAGGCGTTCCCTTCGCGATATCCACCCTGGCTTTTTTTCCGATGACTTCATCGTAATACATTGTATGCATGCCAAAGGCAGGACGAATGGAACGAACGTTTTCCTCCGTAAATATTTCCCCTTTTCCGATATCTTCCACCACAAAAAGAGAGCGGCCGTCCTCTCTGCTCTTTTTTTGTTTCTCCGTCAATTCATATGTGACCCGGCCCAAAGCCTTTTCCACAATGCGTATCTCTTCCGCCATCTTCCTGAATTCTTCCGGTTCCATGGAAAATGCCGCATCCGGTCCGCCGTCCGGGCGGGATAAGGTGAGATGCTTTTCCACCATTTTCGCCCCCAGAGCTACACTGGCCACCGCCACCGCCGTTCCCATACTATGATCGGACAACCCTGCCAGGCAATCGAAAGTTTCCGCCATATGGGGAATTACCTTCAAATTCATATCTTCGTAAGGAGAAGGATAAGTGGAAGTGCATTTTAATAAAATTACCTGTTCATTCCCCTCCTCCTTGCAGACTGCCAGCGCCCTTTCGATATCTTCCAGATACGCGATCCCCGTAGCAAAAATAATAGGCTTCCCAATCCTTGCAATTCGCCGTATCAAAGGAATATCGTTGATCTCAAAAGAAGCCACCTTATAGGCCGGCATGTCCATCTCCCGCATAAAATCCACCGCGGTAGCATCAAATGGCGAAGAAAAGCATTCCATTCCCAGCCCGTTCGCGAGTTCCATCAGCTTCGGCTGCCATTCCCAGGGAGTATATGCCTCCTCGTACAATTTATGGAGAGTAGTTCCATCCCAGATCGTCCCCTGCGTAATCTGAAAATAATCGTTATCACAGTCAAGAGTAATCGTGTCCGGCGTATATGTCTGTAATTTCACCGCATCCGCTCCGGCCTCTTTCGCCGCCCTTATAATGGCTTCGGCCCGTCCATAATCCTGCAAATGATTCGCAGACACCTCCGCCACGAGAAATGTTCTTTCTCCTTCTCCTACATACCGGTTTCCTATCTTTATCTTTTTCTTCATAACCGTTCCCTCCTCTCCACAAAAACGTCTTCGCCCTTGCCGCTGTCCCTACGCCCGTTCCTGCATCATCCTGTACTTGATCTCCGCCAATTTCCAATCCGTCATATGATCGATATCCTGCACTTCCGTTTCCGGCACCGGAAACGGAACATAGCCGTCTTCCAGGTCTCCCCGGCAAACGCGGTATTTTTTCACATCATAAAAATAAAACTGTCCGCAATCATGGTACATCGGCTCCAAATCCTGGGAACGCTTCATCGCATTTTCCGGCTGGCAATATTCCAGCCTTCCGTTTCTCACGGCCATCCCTCGCTGGGGAGGAAACGAAAAACGCACCACCGGCATTACCCCGGATGCCTCTTCTTCCGCCAGCAACCGAAACGCGGCCCGCAGTTTTTCCGCTGTCACAAAAGGCGCGGTCGGATAAATACATGCCATATAGCTGAAATTTTTCCCCCGCTTCTCATATTCTTCCAATACCTCCATCAGAACATCGTCCGTCGTGGCATAATCGTTGGCCGTAGCCTCACTCCTCATGAAAGGAACGCTTGCTCCTGCACTTCTGGCAATCTCCGCGATCTCTTCATCATCGGTGGACACCATCACTTCTTCAAACAAACCCGAAGCCAGCGCCGCCTCTATGGAATAACAGATAATGGGCTTTCCTAAAAACTCCTTTTTATTCTTCCCAGGTATTCTCTTGCTTCCGCCCCTGGCAGTAATTATCGCAACTGCCTCCGTTCTATTTCCGTCAACATTTCTTCCGCTTCCCACTCTTCCGCTTCCTCCTGTCCTATTTCCCTCCGAACTACCGCATAGCCTCCGCCACTCTTTGCAGCACTATCTGTGGACACTGCCTGTGGACACTACCTATAGACACTAATTGTGGACACTAGTTGTGTCGCGATCCGAGCCGCGCCGCATCCATCCGTTACACGCCCAAGAGCTTCCTTCATTCTGTCTCTCATCGCCCCGTCTTCAAGCAATGTCTTCAAGCCCCGATAAATACGCTCCAGGCATTTCTCTCTGTCCTTCCTGATATCCCCTACAAACAGCATCCTTTCTTCCTGCCCGAAAAATTCGCTGTCATACTGCTGATTGTCCGCACTGACAAAAAATATGGTGGGAATCCTCATCGCACACAGTTCAAAGAGCATCGTCCCGGCCGCCGAAACGGCCATATCGCACCTGCCCATTAATTCCGCCATATTATCTACATGATCATGCAATTTTATATTCCCGTTCGTTGCCGCCAGCTCTTCCAATTTTTTCTTATTCGGATGAAAACGTCCCACCATTACGTGAAATACGATTTCCCGTAAAGTCTCTTCTCCCTCCAGTCCCGAGAGAATGCTCCACAACGCATCGCAGACATCTCCACCGCCGGAACTCAGCAATACCTCGCACCCTTCCTCCCGGCATGCGCACTCCCGTTCCCCGTGCTCCCATTCCGCGGCATTTGCCCCCTGGCATTTCTCCCGGAACTCCTTCTGGAATTCCTCGCGGAGAGGCACATACTCCGTGCCGAGCAACAGCCTGGCCTTCCCCTTGTAAGCTTCCTCATAGGGAAAGCGCACATGGTATGCATTATAGTTAATCACCATATCCACCGGATAAATATCTTCAAAACAATCGTCTATATAAATGATTTTACATATATCCCTTATTTTGTCAAAGTACTTCTTTGTCACATGATAAGAATCCACCAGCAAATTCTCACAATCCGCCCGTTCCAATTCTTCCCGCAGCCTGTCCGTCTCTCCTTCCATGTCTTTCCAGGACGTTTCCAGACACCGGTATTCCATCCCTGCCTGTTCCAGCAAGCCCCGGCCATAATGGTCGGCTGTAAAAAAAATGACTTTCCGGCCAAGTTTTCGAAGTTCTCTGGCAATCGTTATGCACCTCATGATATGTCCCATGCCGATCTCTTCGTTGGCATCCGTTCGAATGCCCGTCACCTGCTTCCTGCTGCTTTTCCGGCTTTCATATTCTTCCAGAACTATCGCCGCCCGCTCCATCTCTTCCATGCCATACCTTTGATCTATGGGCAGAGCCAGCATATGATCATAAATATACCTCTCATCATTTGTCAGGCCGCTTTCGTTTTCTTTGCCAACGGGCCACAGTACCGGCGCGTAAATATCATGAGCTGTCAAAAATCTCTGCAATTCCTCCCGTTCTCTGGCATAAACTGCCAGATACAAAGGTGCAGCTCCTTCTATTTCGGGCAAAATCGGCCAAAACCATGTCTTCCCCTGGATCTTTCCGTATAAATAACGATAATTCCTCTTTCTTTGTTCCTTACATGCCTCCTCATCGATACCGTCCAGCATGCACAAAGCTTCCGGGGACATTTTCCCCGCTCCCTCATGCCGGTCCAGCCATTCTTCCATTTCCCGGTTTTCTTTTAAAAATCTGTTTTTTATGCCCTTCTTTTCTTCCGCACTCCCCTCTCCATACAGATAATTCCATTTCTCCGTCAGAAGTTCTATTCTTTTCTCTGTAAACTCTTTTTCCAAAGTCATCCCTTCCTGAAAAATCGTTTCTTCCGCCGCCACAAAGCCGCCGTCCGGAATGGGATACCATTTCCGCAGACTCCCTACAATATAATCGGCCTCCGCCCCAATATCTTCCAAATAATAGGACTGGGTCACATCCTCCATGATGCAAAGCCCTTCTTTTTTCCACTCTTTCAACAAAGACCGCATCGGCTTCCATGTATCCACACCATAATAAGCGTGAATAAAAAGCAGACCCGGTCTTTCCAGCCCGATCAGGCGGCGCAGTTCTTCTTCCTCCGCCTCCAGATTCTTATTCAAATGATAAAAACAAATCTCCCATCCTTCCCACTGAAAAGGAAAAAAAACGGTATCGCACATATAAGCCGGCAAAAGGCATTTCCTCGTTATCCCCGGCCTGTTCCGTACCAGGCTTTGCAAAGCAAGCGTAATGGCTGACCTGCCCGACATGGTAAACGCGGCATTCCTTTTTCCATACTTTTCGATTTCCTTCAAAGAGAAAGGCTTCTCCTGCATTCCTGTCCTGTACAGAACCTTTGCCGGATCTATTTCATAAATACTCCCAATCTCCATATTCAGCTCTTTGCCCCCCGTCCTTTCTTCCATTTCCGATACGCCCACAGCAGCTTATAATACAACATAAAAAAGAGCGTAGACCTTTGCTGCATCCGAATCAATTTCTTTTCCTCCGCATGGGTTCTCTCCCGATAATAGGGATTGTCCTGAAAATCAGGAAAAGTCCGCTTTATCTCCTTTCCCATCTCCTTGACAAACCTATATCTGGTCTTATCCACTCCCGCCATATAAGTAAACAATGTATTTACGTAAAACAGCAACGTAAAGCTATATTCCAGTTCCTTTTCAAATTCCCCGTAATAGCCATGACGCTTCGCTTCTTCCAGCATCAGCCGCCCCGCTTCCATACGATCTTCACATCTTTTGGGCGAAATCGTATGCACCGTAGAGGTGTCATGCTGGTAATAGTAATACATCGGTTCCTCTATATATTCAAAATGCTTGGCCAGCACAAGATAAGAATTGCCCAGGGCGTTGTCCTCATAAAAAATATCCTCGGGAAACCAGAGACCGTTCTCTATGATCATGGAACGGCGGAAGATTTTCACAACCAGGCTTCCTCCGTCCAAAATCAGGCTGGCACGTTTCTCCCTGTCCAGAATCCCGCTCTGGCTTTTTTTATTATTCGGAACCACCTGGCCTGTCTCCATGGAATGCCGATCTGTCAGGCAATAATCACAGCCCGCCAGATCCGCGCCGGCGCTTTCCGCCTTTTCGATCAGACGTTCATACATATCGTTAGTGATCCAGTCATCGCTGTCGATAAATCCGATCCAATCGCCCTTCGCCATTCGGAGTCCGATGTTTTTCGCCCCTCCCTGATGTTTATTCACCTTCGAATGGACGGCATGGAACTTCTCCGGGAAACGCGCTTCATAACGTTTCAATATCTCAAAGGAATGATCGGTGGAACAATCGTCTACCGCAATAATCTCATAATCCTCCACCGTCTGGCCGATAAGGGAATCCAGGCAATATTCCAATTTTCCGTCCGACGCCATATTATAAACAGGCACAATAATACTAAGCTTCATAACCTTATCCTATTCCCGGCCATAATATCCCGCAATCTTTCTTACCGCCCTGATCACATCTTCCACATCCCGATCCGTCATGGCATAGTAAAGAGGAAGGCTGATAATTTCTTCATATAGTTTTTCCGCCTTAGGGCAGATGCCCTTCCGATAACCCATTTTCTGATAATAAGGAAAATAATAGGTCGGAATATAATGCACGTTACAACATATATTTTCCGCTGCCAATGCATCGAAAAATTCTTTTCTCCCTATCCGCAGCTTTTCCGGCACAAGACGCAGGATATACAAATGCCTTGTAGTATCCGATTCCGGTATCTCCTTCTGCACTACGATCTGCGGCAATGCGGAAAAAGCCTCATTATATTTCTCCACGATTTCCTTCCGGCGTTTGGAAAAAAGAGGCAGCTTATCGAGCTGACTGATGAGCAGCGCCGCCTGCATATCCGTCATCCGGTAATTGTATCCAAGGTCGATCTGCTCATAATACCAGCCGCCTTCCGGTCTGCCTTCCATCAAATCCGTATCTCGCGTAATGCCGTGGGCTCTGTATAACAACAATTTTTGATAATAGGCTTCGCTATTGGTCAGCACGGCCCCCCCTTCGCCGCCGGTCACGGTTTTTACCGGGTGAAAACTGAAGGTGGTCATATCTGCAATCGACCCGTTTGGCCTTCCCTTGTACTTTGTCCCGATCACATGGGCCCCGTCCTCGATCAGCACCAATCCTTTTTCCCGGCAGACCTCCAGCAACTCGTCCAGCTGCACCGACTGGCCGGTAAAATCCACCGCCACTACGGCCTTTGTTTTTTCGCCGGTTCTTTCCGCCACCGACTCAGGATCGATATTATAAGTATCTTCGCGGATATCGGCAAATACCGGCCTGGCACCGCAATACAGGGCGCAGTTCGCCGATGCCGCAAATGTAACCGGCGTAGTAATCACTTCATCCCCCGGCTCTACTCCGGCCGCCATACAGGCCATGTGCAGGGCCGCCGTTCCGTTACTGCATACCACCGCATATTTAGCGCCCGTAATCTGGCATAATTTCTTTTCCAATTCCCCAATCTTAGGCCCGCAAGTCAGATAATCGCTTTTCAGCACATCCACAACAGCCTGAATATCCGCCTCATCAATATATTGATGCCCGTAAAATAATTTCGTATCTCTTACCGGTATTCCTCCGCAGACCGCCGGTTTTTCCATTTCCATCGTTCTATGCCTTCTTCCTGTCCCATGCCTGTCCGACCTCTTATGCGGGCAGGATGCTTTTTCTATTTTTCCAGATCCACCGTTTTCAGCAGTTCCCTGATTTCCTCCACCGAAAGCCATTGTGCGTTATTATCCGAACTGTAGGAAAAACCTTCCTTAACTTTTTTTCCGCTCAGATCCGGCTGCTGTTTGTTATTCCACACCATCTGTGGATAAACGATAAAATGTTTATTATATTCATAAGTCGTCAACGAGTCTTCCGTCGTGATCATAATCTCATGAAGCTTTTCTCCGGGGCGGATGCCTACCTCCGGCATTGTGCAGTCCGGCAGCATCGCTTTCGCCAGATCGGTGATCTTAAAAGAAGGAATCTTGCTGATGAAAGTTTCCCCTCCGGTGGCCTCTTCCAACGCTTTGATCACCAGCTCCACGCCCTGGGTCAGGCTGATCCAGAATCTGGTCATCCGATAATCCGTGATCGGCAACTCGGTTCCGCCGTTTTTCAGTATATTATGGAAAAACGGAATGACCGACCCCCGGCTCCCCGCCACATTTCCATATCTTACAATGGAAAAGTTAATATCCTTCGTGCCTGTATAAGCATTCGCCGCCACAAACAGCTTGTCCGACACCAGTTTTGTTCCCCCGTAAAGATTTACCGGATTTACCGCTTTATCCGTGGAAAGCGCCACCACTTTTTTCACGTTGGAATCCAGTGCGGCATCGATCACATTCTGCGCGCCGTGAATGTTGGTTTTGATCGCTTCGTTCGGATTATACTCACAGGCAGGAACTTGCTTTAGTGCCGCCGCATGCACCACATAATCCACGCCTTCCAGCGCCCTCTTCATTCTTTCCTTATCCCGCACATCGCCGATAAAAAACCGCAGCCTGCTCTCATATTCCTTAAACTCATTGGCCATAATAAACTGTTTGAATTCATCCCTGGAATAAATAATAATCTTTTTCGGCTCATAATGTTTCAGCACATATTTTGTAAAGCATTTTCCGAAAGAACCCGTTCCTCCGGTAATCAGAATCGTTTTATTATTTAACATTAATTTTCCTCCAATATCACTTTTGCCCTTGCGTTTTCCACTTCCTGCCATTTTCGCATCTTCACCGCACAGTATAACACAAGCTTGCGTAAAAAACCATATTTTATTCTATTGTTCCGTTGAAATCAATTTCTTCAGTATAAGATATGGCATGGAGGGGCAGGGAAACTGGCGGCGGGAGGCAGGGCGGGATTTTTTGACTGGAGCTTTCAATCAGATTTTACTAATGAAATGGGGTAAGCGTTTCAAACCGGACGGGACGGAAACAACGGGCATCCTGCCCTGCGTTTCCTAAAATCGCCCTCCATGGCGATTTTCCCCTGCTTATCGACCATTTCATAAGTAAAATAGCTGATTGTGTGCAACAGTCAAAAAATCCCGCCCTGCCTCCCGCCGCCAGTTTCCCTGCCCCTCCATGCCATATCTCCATGCTTTAGCTGCATTACGGCTAAAATCCGCAATAAAAATTACTCTAACTCATATATGCTCCACAACCCCTTTTTCGCAATCAGCTTCCTGCTTTCCAGCTTGGGATTGGCTTCCTGGATCATGTTTAAGCTCTCCTCCTGCGTTTCATAATCCGCCGCATAGACGATCACTTTATCGCTGCCGCAGATCGTCTCATCCTCGATTTTTTCCTGATTCCCCTGACTGGCAAAATATACCCTGTCATATTGCATCAGTTCCCGGGATCGCCACCAGACATGGTACGGCGTTGCATCGTTATAAAAAATGACCACCGGCGTATGCTCATTTGCTTCGGCATACTCCATAACCGCCCTGTCCTCTTCATAGAGAAAAATCACCTTCCCCGATGCCAGCCCATAAATATTTCCAGCTAAAAATAATACGAAGCAAAGAATTGCGGCCATTTTTCCGATCCCGGAGAAGCCTCTTCCTGCTTTGCCGTAAAATAAAAATGCCGCCCCCCGGTTCCACAGTCCATATACCGCCGCCATCATCAAAAGCAGAAAAATACCATAGACCGGAAGTTGATACCGGTTGGAAGTTTCATATAACAAGAGCGCCGTTTTTGACACCGTAAAAAAATAACCGGCCGCCGCAAACAACAGCATAAAATAAGGAACCGCCTCTATATGGACTTGCCCGGCATCCTCCGATATCCTGCCTTCTTTTCCCGTTTTTTTCCATCTTATAACCGCCGCGCATCCCAAAACAGCAATAAGAAGCAGCCAAAACCATAAATACCCATTAAACAAATATTCATTCACCAGTCCGGCAAAAAATCCTAACCGATCCCAGGTATTGCCGGTATCCAGAAATTCCGAAACCGCCCCTGTCCCCCGGTATCCTCTGAAAATATGGGAAAGACAGGAGGGATAGCTGGCCACAGCGAGCAACAGGGAAATTCCACAGGCCGCTCCGTAAAAAATACAGTCCTTCCACCGCCTGTTTTTCCACAAACTCCACAGGCAGAATCCTCCCCCTATAAAAGCCAGAAATATAATATAATAATACTGAGTCAGAAACCCGAGATAATTCACCGCCATCAGCGGGAGCAAAAACGACTTTTTATTTCCGCCGTTTTCCAACACCGCCCTCACATGAAGACAGGCGCACAGCAATACAAATACTGACAGCCATTCGTACATTCTGATAAACATCACGCCGGAAACCGCGGCCGCATTACATCCATATACCGCCGTAACGGCAAAAGCCAGCTTTTTATCCTTTCCGCCCACCATATAAGCCAGCCAGGAGAGCAATGCAAAATGAATGGCAAAGGCGGCAATATTCACGCCAATGCCCAGCCATTTACTGAACACCCCCGGAAAAACGGAGCAGACTGTATGCAGCAGAAAATAGAAAAAAGGCGGATGCACGTCCCAGGACTGTACGGTTGCCACCAGGCCGTAGCGGAAGCCTTCGCCCTCCAATACGACGAATTCATTCCTGAAAGAATCTCTCTCCACCCATTCCCTGTCCGGTTCAAATAACCCGGCGGTACGATTGGTGGAATAATAGGAATAATATTCATCCTCGTGAAACCCGGCCTTCCGGTTCCCAAAATAAACCAGCAGCAATATTTGCAAACACAATAAGGCGAGAAAGGCAGCCACCCAAAGCCGCCCTTTCTGAAACCTATTGCTTTTCATCGTCATTTTTTCCGTCATTTGTCATTGATCCCTCATTTTTCAATGGCTTTCGCCTGATTACCCGGTTTTTCTCTCTGATCCGCCAAATAACCCCATTTTCCAGCCATGTATCCGGCGTACCGTCTTCGGTGCTGCCGTCAGCAATAATAAATATCCTTTATTTTTAAGGCTCAAAAACGGATTCCGTATGGTATCCCCTATATGCCTTCTTAAATATTTTTTCACCGACCGGTAAAAATCATCCTCTTTTTTCATTTTTTCCACCGGAATATGGAGCATGTAATCCAGCCTTTGGTAGAGTCCGAAGCGAACTGCCTCTTCCCGCAGCGCCGGATATCTTTTTTCCACGATTCTCTCCACCATATCCGCATTGTCCACGATATCCATAAAAACGCGGGAAAATTCCTTTTTCGATTTTTTTCTCGTGTTGCTCCCCGTCCGGTAAAACACATGATAATCCTGCTCCGGCAGAATCGCGATCCTGTCGGTTTCCCCAAGCATTTCCACCAAAAGATGGAAGTCCTCGTTCAGCACTCCCTCCGGGAACCGGTTCTTTTCGAACAATCTCCTGTCCGTCAGTTTCGTGCAATAGGAACAATCCCCTCTGTGAAGCAGCAATTCCCGCATAAAATTTTCCCCGCTGCATAAATATGCCTCCTTCGGCGGTTCGCAGACATTGGGAAGGCGGTTCCCTGACTCGTCGATCTCGTCCCTGGATACCTGGGCAATGGAAACCCCTGTCTCCCCGATACATCCCATTAACCGTTCATACATCCCCGGCTCAATATAATCGTCGCTGTCCACAAAACCCAAATACTTCCCGGCAGCCTGGCAGATCCCCATATTCCTTGCGGAAGAAGATCCTCCGTTTGGTTTATGGAATGCCCGTATCCTCCGGTCTTCCCGAGCCAGTTCGTCCACCAGCTTTTCCGTTCCATCATCGGAACCGTCGTCCACCAGCAGAATTTCCAGATTGGAATACGTCTGCTTGCAAATGGACTCCACGCATCTTCTGAGGCAATCCTTAATATTATAAACCGGCACGATTACACTAATTAAGTCCTGCATGCTTCCACCCTTCGCCCGCCTTCCATTTATACATGGAAAAACTCTATCATCTCATTCAGCGTAGCCGCCTGGGCAGAAAGCTCTTCACTGGAAGCCGCGCTTTCTTCCGACATCGCCGAATTGTCATTCACTACATTGGATATCTGATCCAATCCTTTTTCCACTTCTATCAGACTGTCCTTCTGGCGATCCGCAATGGATGACAGTTCATTGATAGAATTCGTCAGATGCACTACTCCTTCCACCGATTCCGAAAGCCGGTCTGCCGCACTGCCGACCAAGTCCATCCCCCGTTTCACGGCGTTCATGGAGTTCTGTATCAATTCTGTGGATTTTTGTACCGCCAAAACACTTTCCCTGGAAAGATTCCCGACCTCGTTGGCAACCACGGAAAAACCTTTTCCCATTTCTCCGGCTCTCGCCGCCTCGATCGATGCATTCAGGGAAAGAAGATTCGTCTGGTCTGCAATTTCCTCTATATTGGAAATAATCGCACTGATTGCGTTAGAACATTCATTGATTTCCTCCATAGCATTTACCAACTGCTTCATTTCCTGGTTGCTATATTCGATATTGTTTTTAACGCCATCCGCATCCACCGCAGCATTTCGCGCATATTCCGCATTTTCGCGAACCTGCCCGGATATATCCGTAACGGTAGCCAGCAGTTCCTCCACAGCCGCCGCCTGGTTCACTGCGCCTTCTGCAAGAGCCTGGGCCGCCTGGGCGATCTGTCCGGCGCCTCCTGTCACCTGGGTCGCTGTGGCGTCAATTCCCTCGATCGTTTCAGCCAGCTTGCCCGACAGGCTTTCCAGCCCTTCCTTTATCTTTCCGAATTCTCCCGCATAATCCTGTTTTAAAACATAGTGAAGATTCCCATTTCCTATTTCACCCAATATTTCAGCAATCTCGTCAATATATTTTATGTAATTTTTTAAACGCAATACGGTCTTATCAATCGCTGCCGCCACTTCGCCGATCTCGTCATTGGAAGAAACCTTCACTTCCACATCCAATTCCCCTCTGGCAATCTTGTCCGCTACGCCGTGCAGTTCTTGTATGGGCCTCACGATTCCCGTCGCGATCTGCATAATCAATACACACAACACGGCAATGATAATGGCAAAAAGCAAAACGCTGCTCCCCGCCAGTTTATAAAAAGGCAGATTATATTCCAGGCTCGGCATGCCGCTCAAAACTACCCATCGGCTTTCCCCCGCCTGTGTCATATATCCGTAATTCTTCGTCCCCTTATACCGGTATTGGTAAGCCCCGTACTGGTCGTCCGCAAAGCCTTTCTTTACTTCTTCCCCGATTTCAAGATTCTGGAAAGGCGTATGCAGCACCGCCTGGTCATCCGCATACATAATCGTGCCACCCTCCGTCAGCAGCAGAAGAAAACCGGTATTTCCCAGTTTCTGTTCCTCCATCATATCCGTCACTGCGCTCAAGGAAAGATCAAGAGCCGCAACACCCGTCATTTCTCCCGACGCGTTAAATACCGGGGAAACGATACTTGACACCATCTCGCCGGTAGAACTGTTCTGGTAAGGTTCTGTCACAATCGTCGTTTTCGCCTCCAGCACTTGGTCATACCAGCTCCTGGATGTAATATCCCACTCGCCAATCTCGCTGATATACCCGCTGTCCTCGATACACTGGCTGGAATCCACATCTGCCGCCCACATGACCAGGATATTCTTTGGATCCGTTTCGTGCATATTTGCCATTGTCGCAATCACCGAATCATATTGGGGTGCTTCCCCGATCTTCTCCCCCGGCTCCAGCCCGTCAAACAACTCTATCAACTCCTGATTCGCCCCAAACTGTCTGCCAACTTCCATATATTTTGTGAAATATTCGCTGATCTGGCAAGAAGCATTCAGAGAGCTGTCCTTAATATTCTGATTGTTCAAATGCTGGATCTGGCTGCCGGCCATAAGAGAAATCAAAATACCTGCGATAACAAGGCCAGCTACGGTCGGGGTAATCGTCCTCGTCAACATTTTCTTTTTGATCGATTCCCGGTTTCCGGCCTTTCCTTTTTTTATTTCTTTCCCCATAGTTTTCTCCTTCCTCTCCCCGCCTCATTTCACTATTCCACAGTCCTTCCTGCACCTTTCCATATAGTATAGCCTATCCCCAGCCCGGAGTCAAACGCCTTGCCGCGGCAAAAAGCACACCGCCGCTCTTTTAGGAGACAGAATAACGGCTTCGCTCAAAGGCCCCTCTGCCGCGGGGGCAATTCGCCCGCTTTCCATCCATTCGCCGCAAAACCGGAGCATTTCCTCCGCCGCATGCTCCGCGTTCCACATGCCTGTAATAGTATCATAAGCAGCCTTGCCCAAGGCTTCCATCCGCTCCTTGTCGGATACAAGCCCTTTCACCAACCCGGCAAACTCCTCATAAGAGCTCTTATGATATATGAGCCCATTCTTCCCGTTCTCGATCAAAAAAGGAACTGCCCCGGCCTCGCCGCTGGCAACTACGGCGCACCCGCTGTTCATGGCCTCGTTCACGACAGCCCCCCATCCTTCCAGATGATTGCTGGTGAACAGATGGATCTGGCACTTCTCCATGATCCGCCGCACCTTCCCCGGTTCCGTATATCCATAAAAGGTAAAATGGTCCTCCAACCCCTTTTCCCCAACCTGCCTCTTGATCTCCTGCTCCAGCTCTCCACTGCCCGCCATATGGATATGAAAAGATTCCCCTGCTTTTTCCAGTTCTTCCCCTATCCTGACCGCGAACTCCGGGTGCTTCAACGGCATAAACCGCCCCGCCCAGACGATATGCACCTTTCCGTCCCTTTCCTTTAATGACCGGAATTCCTCTTCCGTATAATGTACCGTCTCCGGGAAATAACCGAATTTCAGCATTTTTCCCGGATATGCTTTTACAATATGAAAGTCCGATGCCACATAAGCCCCGGCGCATAGAAGGCAAACCTGTTTATTGCGGAACCGCGTATGGTCTTTATACTTTTTCAAAAGCCCTCTTGGCGAAACTGCCCTCCACTGCCCCTCCCGATACAGCCTCTCGCTCAGGCGCAAAGACAATTTCCCGCTTTTTTCCCTTTTTTCTATCATATCCGTCACATCCAGCAAATCCTCCCTGCTGATCCATCCGAATATTGTAATATCGCTCTCCAGCATCCGCTTCCTGCATACTTCTTCTTCCTCATAAAGACAGCGGACATAAGAAGGCCGCCCGTTTCTCCCCCAGCCCATAGCCAGCCGTTCTTCTTCCATCGGCTCCGTCTGGACAAAACAATACCCTTCCCCAAGCTTCCGGTAACAGGCATCTGAAAAGGGAATCTGATGATGGTTGATATAATTGGATACAAAAGTAATCGTCATTGCACAATCTCCTCATAGATCGCCAGCAGCCTTTTAAAATTCCGTTCCCCGTCATGGGCCGCAAGAGCCCTTGTTCTCGCCGCCGCCGCCCTTTGAGCCGTTTCTTCTTTTTCCTCCCATGTGCGAAGCACGCAGTCCGCCAGCATTTTCACATTTCCAGGCTCATACAGCAGACCTTCCTTTCCGTTTTCCATCATGCTCGGAATCCCTCCCGTATCCGCCGCCACCGCCGGCACTCCCAACAGCATCGCTTCTCCAAGGGAATTGGGAGAATTTTCCAGGGAAGAAGGGCAAATGAACACGCTGCTTTTTAAAAGCCTCTCCTTCATCTCATCGGCTGAAAGCTTTCCCAGCGCCTTTACATGTCCCTCCAGCCCCAGCGTTCCGATCAGTTCCAGAAGATATTTCCCATAAGAAGAAATTTTTATCTTATCCATAACGGATTCGTTCCTCATCACATCGGCTCCCGCTACATACACGCATGCCCGGGGATAACTGCGCAATATTTCCGGCAGGGCCCGCAGCACATAATGAAAACCTTTCAGCGGATAATCTCCCTGGCTTAAAAAAATGCTGTAAGGCACACACTCTTCCGCCTTCCATCTTCCGCTGTAAAACGCGGGCCGCATCGTCTCGTTCATAAAATGATACTTCGCTTGTCCGTTTATCTTTTCCGTCTCCCTGCGGTCAAATTCCGTCCTGCCTGTAATATGCGACGTTTTTCCCAACGCTTCTTTTTCCCGTTCCCCCCGTATGCGGAACTTTTCCTGTTGCTGGAGAATGCCGTCTTTCCTCAGCCAGTCACGGAATGTCTTTCTGCGGACGACCCGCTCCGGCAAATCCGCCATATAAGCTTCCGCACAGGCAGAACAAAGCCCCTGTATCCCGACCAGCGTTCGTTCCGGCCTCCCGAACGCCCGAACCATAGCCAGTGTATGAGGGAATTCTGTTCCAAAGATATGCACCATATCCGGCTTGAAATCTTCCAGAATTTCTTTCAAACGCTCTTCCAGTCCCGCATCATATCTTTCCGGCACCTCCAGGTTTTCTCTGAATCCATAACAAAAAACTCCGCTTTCTTCCAACCGGAATTCTCTCTTTTTTTCCTGCCGCCTCATGGCTTCTTCCGTCCCTTCATCCATAGGAAAGCAGATCCCCAACTCTATCCTCATGCCGTTCCCGTTCCGTTTCTTTTCCCGGCAGATCCTTTCATAGATTCCCGTCAGCCACCCCTCCCGGTTGCTGTAAGGCAGTTCCAGTTCCTGGGCAATCGCCGGAAGCATAATATTGCATAACCATAATACTTTCATTCCTCTGTCCAGTCCTTCCCGTTAGCCTGTGCATAGGCGATCACAAAGGGATTATGGAATTTCTTATAATCCCAGATCTCCATCCCTTTATAGTTACCTTCCCCTTCATATTCCAGATATCTGTCTCCACCGTATTCCTCGTAGGTAGCCGCCGTATACAATGCCAGATTTTCCATATTGGCATCGCCTTCCCCTTTTTTTATCCCGATAAACTCCAGCATATACCTTTCCCCGAAGCGGTAAGCCGCGCTCACCACCCACAAATAACCTCTTTCATCATGAAAAGCACATCTGAAATGGTAGACGCCCCCTCCGTCTTCCAGAAAATATTGATCCGCCGTAAACTCCGCCAAATTTTCCCCAAAAACAGTTTCCGCCGTATTCTCCACGGAATCGCATACGCCTTCCCAATCTTCGGAAAAAGCGTTCTCTCCCATATCATTGTCCTCAATCGCCCAAATCAGGCAGGGAATGTCTTCCTCCTCCCAAAAGCTGTCCAACCTCTCATCCAGCTCGCAATAGCCCCATATCCAGCCAACCGGAATCTCAAAGCGGAACGCGCCTTCGCTTTCCAGGTAACTTGTATCTGTACGGTTTTCCGGCCTCCGCATATAACGGGTTCCACCCTCAGATGAAAGGGCAATATATTCCCCCTCCCCCGGCTCATCAAAAAGCCGATAGGCGTCTTCCCCCTTGTCGGGAATCTCTTCCCGCCCGACCTCCGTAAATTCCTCCGTCAGCCAGCTTTCCAGCGCCTCCGCATACCAGTCAGCCTCCGCCAGCGCTTCCTCTTCCTTCTCTTCCAGCATTTCCGCCATTTCCTTCATCGCGGCTTCCACCGGGATTTCCCTGTTGCTTTCATTTACAACCATCCGCATACTGGAACATGCGCAAAGAAGCAGGGATAAGGCAAGCAGACTTACAAGCATTGCCATCCTTTTTTTCTTCATCCTCTCTCCCTCCCGTCTCAAACCTGTAGGGCTGCCGTTTGTCTACCGCCCGTACAATCTCCTCTTCAGCTTTTGGTAAAGATGGGCCGTCGTTTTATTTTCCGCCAGCCAGGTACGAAACCGCGATAAGGTCAGCAGCATCACCGCCCTGTATTTGAAAATCTGTCCCGCAGACATATATTTTCCCGTAATTTCCCTGTGTTCCGCCGCCGATATCCTGCGGTTCTCCCTTGTTTCCGAAAAACCGCCCCCTTCATAGTCCGCGATCAGGAAAGGCATATAAACTGTCCGGGCCTCTCCGCGGAAAAAGCACCAAAGAAAATGTTCGTAGTCCGCCCGCACCTTATAGCCCGTATCGAATCCTTTTTCCTCCATAAGAAGCTTTCCATAAAAACAAGCCTGATGGCATGGTACGTTCCGGTAACAGCCGAATGCATCCATGGACGGATTTGATGCCACCCGCTCCCCGGTCAGGCGTTCATAAATATCCCCGTAAAAAATATACCGCCCGGCTTTGCCTTCCTCCCCATTTTGATCCTGTGGAATCCTCCTCATCTCCCCTTCCACCCGCCGCAGCACATCCTTGTCATAAAAAAAGTCTCCGCAGTTCAGGAAATAAATATATTCCCCTCCGGCCCGCTCCACCGCCTGATTCATCCCGTCATAAATGCCTCTGTCTTTTTCCTGAAAAACCCGTATCCGTTTATCTTCCGGAAGATCGTCCAAACAGCCATCGGAAGACATCCCGTCTTTTACGATAATTTCATAGTCCCCG